>Ga0315280_10000889_pt1 | contig 54055 bp, 46 predicted proteins | sample YL17G06_40_MG_FD_203697 | JGI IMG/M metagenome (GOLD analysis project Ga0315280, IMG submission 203697) | Sediment microbial communities from Yellowstone Lake, YNP, Wyoming, USA - YL17G06_40 | ecosystem: Environmental > Aquatic > Freshwater > Lake > Sediment | place: USA: Wyoming | collected... | reverse complement strand
AGGCTGGGTTTAGCTGAAAACAATTCTCCTTATGTGGTTCCGCTCAATTTTGGTTACCGAGCCAATTGCCTTTATCTTCATTCGGCAGGCGAGGGCAGAAAGATTAATATCCTCAAAAAGAATAACAGAGTCTGTTTTGAAGCCGAACTCGAGGTCGAACTCATTCCAGCCGAAAAAGTCTGTGATTGGGGAATGAAATATATAAGTGTGATCGGCTTCGGGAAAGCTTATTTTGTCGAAAGTTCAGAAGAAAAAAGAGAAGCTTTGAACATCATTCTGGAGCATTATTCTGAGAAGCCTCCGTTTGAATACTTAGAAGAGGATCTCAACCGGGTCACGGTCATCAAGGTTAAAATAGAAAGCATGACCGGCAAAAAATCTTAGATCAAGGTTCGCCCAAAACCCGATCCCGGAGCACTCTCAAGGACATGGGATCTACGCGGTCAAAGACATTGAACAGGGGGAGGTGAGAGGGGGCCAACTTTTTAACCTCCTCGTAGACCGGCGGCGTCACCAGACAGACATCCACCGAATTGAGGAGGGATTGAACTTTTTCTTTTTCTTCAAAAACACAACTGGAAAGATTCAGGTCCTCGCTCAATTCGGCCTTGAGAAGGTCTTTGTAGAGCGGGATGATTTCCTTATCCCGGCAGATAAACCCAAAACGGGCTTTTTTATCAATGGCATCGAGTTTGCGACGCGTTTCAGGCGCCATGTTGGTGATGAGGATCTGGAGATCAACGTGGAAGTCGCCCGCCAGAGCCTTTGTTTCGTTGACATGGAAACCTGTGGTCACGATGGCGATCAACGTATCTTTTTCGGCTGAGATTTTTTGGAGTTCGCTTCGCAGTTCACTGATTAAGACAGGCCTAACATTAATAGCGAGATATTTTTTGAGGAGTTCAGAAATTTCCTTAACTTGAAGAGGATTGCACTCTGTAAAAATAATAAACTGCTTAGACTTCTCCGCCGAAACATCGAGCAGGATTTGGTCTATGATTTTTCGTGCGTCCTCGATGCTTCTTCCAGTCTTGATGAATTTCTTGATTGCCGTTTTCAAAGATTCAGCTGGTTCTGATTCGACGGGGATAGGCGCCTTTATTTTGGGGGCGGTTCCTTTAAGGAGGGTGGCATAAGTCCTTTTTCCTCGTTTCATGGAGATGAGGCCTTCTTTTTCGATCTCTTTATAAGCTTTCCGGACCGTCTCAAAATTGACTTTCAATTCTTTAGCGAGCGAATTTACGCCAGGAAGAACTGTGTTGTCTTGAATGGCTCCAGTGGATATGTAGTTTTTAATCAAGTCCTTTAATTGCAGATAAAGCGGAATTTTATTTTCTTTATCTATATGCCATTTGATCATGGGTTTATCCTCTCCTCTAATCGATTAGCTGCTAACAACAATTCTAAAACACTATATTTATAAGTCAAGTTATTTTATTTCTTTTTATTTCTTTAATTGGTCAGACCTCCGCTCCCGCAAGATACCGCAGGGGAGATGATTCAAGCGCCGTGAAGCTCCGGGCGGGCGGAGAGCCCCTCTGCCGTGCCACCCAACTTTGATGACAGCTGTATCATCACAGAGAAAAGATGCTTCCATTTATCCCCAAAATCACTTGCGGTAACCCATCCTTGGAGGCTTAGCCCGAAGGAGGCCTGCGGCTATCTTCGTCAGACGGGCTCTCAGCCTGATCTCCGCGTGATGGTCGAAGCAGCGTTTTTCAAAGCCCCTTGATCACGGAATCAGAAATGCTTCCGCTTGACTTTTTTCCCTTATTCCTGTATTTTGTTGCTAAAGTAGGTATAAGATGCTACAATCCCTAGTATAGGATATTTAAATATATAGCATATATTGATTTTTTGCTTGACAGAAGCCTCTAACCTCAGTTATTATAATTAACGCTCCTGGATATAAGTCAGCCATACGAAGATGAATATACATCATATAAAGTATTTTGTTGTTAGTTTCCTGGTTCTTTTCCTCTTTGGAGGAAGGCCGGCCGAATTCGGCAAAGAGACCAGTTTTTTTCAGGGATTTTTGATCTCAAAGCCCATAATTAGAATTGGAATCGGCGTGAACGTGTGTGAGCTCAACATCCGTTCTTCCTCAGGGATGAAGGTCTATGAGGTCAAAACAGATTACAAGGTTATCTCTGCTGATGCCCAGGAGCTCAGAATCCAGGGGCACAGGGAGAGATTATCTGAAAAATTCGTCATCCTTGTTGCTCAAACAAAAGAGAAAAAAGAAGCAGACCTTATCGCTCAGGACCTTAAGTCAAAGCTAGGAGCAAAAGTCTATGTGGACGAGAACACTGAAGATAAAATCAACGGAATTTTTCAGGTCAAGGTTGGCGATTTTTTGACGAGGGGAGAGGCCCTGGGCTCAATAAAACAATTGAATGCCAGTGGCTTTAAGGATGTCTGGATCATCAGAGAGGAAGTCACTGAGCAAGAGTCCAAGCCGCTCTGGATTTTTGTCGACGATCGACTCCAAAGCCTCAACGAGGATACAGTCCTGTATTTTATTCCCAGCAACCCTCAGAGTTTCCTTTCCTTTAACGGCCGGGATTACCGCGGCATTTTTGTTCTCAAGTCGAGCCCTAAAGGGATCGTGCTGATCAATATTATAAATATCGAGGACTACTTGAAGGGCGTTGTGCCCAACGAGCTCTCTCCTTATAACTTCAATGAATTGGAGGCTCTCAAGGCTCAGGCTGTGGCGGCCAGAACTTATGCCATTAAAAATTTAGGCTTGTATAAAGGGCTGGGTTTTGACCTTTTAGATACTCCCCAATCACAAGTTTACCGAGGGATGCTCACGGAACATTCACTCAGCAGCAAGGCTGTCGAAGAGACAAAAGGGGAAGTCGCCCTCTACAAGGGAGAGCTGATCAATGCTCTTTATACGAGCACCTGCGGCGGAAAGACCGAAAACAGTGAAAATGTCTTCGATGGCAAGCCCGTGGCTTACCTCAAAAGTGAAGAATGTGTTTATGAAAAAAATCCAGAATGGGTACTTGAGACCAAAAACCTATTCCTGCCCATCCAGGTGAAGGGACAAGATATCAGCCAAAAAATTGCCTATCTCATCAGTTTAAAAATCCTTCCTTTTGAGATAAGCCCTTCCTTCTACAGACAACCAGTTTCTTTTACGGAGACAGTGGATTGGATTCAAAAAGCCTTGAGTCTGTTAGGCAAAAAGAATGATAAATTTGACCCGAAATATTCTGTTCTTAATTTCTTAACCTTGGCCCACCTCCTCATCGATGGTTTTGAGTGGCAGGAAAGAGTGGACCACTTGGTTTTAAAAAGCGAGGCGGCCTATCTCACCAAGGACTTTGCAGGATTGAAAGATCCTGAAAGAGACGGCCTTGCTTATCTTATTATTACTGGAATTTTTCCTGCTCCTGAAAATATAGGCTCGCTGGACCGTCTTTTGACTAGAGGAGAGGTGGCATTCTATCTGTACCGGGCAATTTCAAGCTGCCGAGATTTAAGCCACAGAGGAATATTCAAAAATTTTAGCCAGAATAAGGTTGACCTTTTGGAGGACTACGAAAAAAAACAATTTTTGCTCGTTCCCAATGTTTTCCTATTCAGGGTTCAGGCTAACGAAAGCACAATTGCTTCTCGAGTCTCGATGTTTGGGGGAGAGAGCGTGAGATGGATTGAGAGTGATGGGCAAGTTCAATTTCTGGAGATTACTTATCCACCGGATACGAATGTTCTGGATCGTTCTTCGCAATTTCAGCGCTGGCAAGTGAGGAAGTCGCGGGAGGAGTTGGAAAAGACAATCAATCAGTATTATCCGATAGGCAGGCTCATAAACATCGTCGAGAAAAAAAGAGGCGAATCGAACCGGGTGATCGAACTTTTGGTTTCTGGGACGGAAAGCCAGGTCATTGTGACTGGTTTGAAAATTCGCTGGGTTCTAGGCCTTAGAGATACGCTGTTCACAATTGACAAGGAACACGATGAAGAGGGAAGCGTCACTTATTTTACCTTTTCCGGAAAAGGATGGGGGCATGGTGTTGGGCTTTGTCAGGTCGGCGCTTTTGGGATGGCTCTGGAAGGAGCCGATTACAAGACAATATTGAAAAAGTATTATCAGGGGATTAAAATAGACAAAATTTATTAGCGCGAAAAGAGGAGAAGTGGCGTGAAAAAAGATGAGCTAAAAGAAGAATTGAAGAAAATCTTAAAAGAAAAATCCCTCATCACAGGTGTGACCCGAGTTTTAACGTCGGGCAGGACAAGCAATTATTATATTGATGCTAAAATGACAACCCTGGACCCGAGGGGGGCCAACGTCCTTGCGCTCCTCATCTTAGAAATCCTCAAAGATTATGACATTGATGCCGTCGGGGGTTTTACTCTGGGGGCTGACCCTATCGTCGGCGCTGTTGCAGCTTTGAGCGCAGAAACAGAGCGGCCTTTACCCGCTTTTATCGTCCGGAAGGAGCCCAAGAAACACGGTGAAAGAAAGATGATTGAGGGGCCTTTCCAGGCAGGCTGGAAAGTCTGCGTGGTTGATGATGTTGTCACCACAGCCGGCTCGACATTAAAGGCTTGCCAGGCAGTGGAAGAGGAGGGAGGAATCGTAGCCTTGACTTTGACCATCGTCGACCGGCAGGAGGGCGGAAGGGAGAATTTGGAAGCCAAGGGCTACAAGTTTGTTTCTCTTCTCACCCGAGACGACCTGTTAAGATAGTGAGTAGTGAGTAGTGAGTAGTGAGTAGATAGCTTTTTGGATAAATTTTTTTCTAGTTAATGACTCCGTATTTCTTTGCAACCTTGGTGAACGCCGCAATGGCTTTGTCCAGGTCTTCCTTATCGTGAGCGGCTGAGAGCTGAACCCTAATTCTGGAAGCGCCTTTAGGAACGACCGGATAATAGAACCCGATGACATAGATTCCTTCTTCGAGAAGGTCGCGCGCCATCTCTTGCGACAGTTTGGCATCGTTGGGGTATTTGCCGAGCATGATGGGGACAATCGGATGCTCACCAACAGGAATATCAAAGCCGGCTTCTGACATTTTCTTGCGGAAATATTTTGTGTTCCACTCGAGCTTGTCCCTGAGCTCTGTTGTCTCTGTGAGCAGGTCAAAAATGGCAACCGAAGTGGCAACGACGATTGGAGAAACTGTGTTGCTGAAGAGGTAGGGCCTGGAGCGCTGTCGATAAAGGTCAATGAGCTCTTTTCTTCCGGATGCAAATCCTCCAGATGCACCTCCAAGCGCTTTACCCAAGGTCCCGGTGATGATGTCTATTTTCCCTACCACTCCTCTGTATTCGGCTGATCCTCGCCCGGTTTTTCCTAAGAATCCTGTGCAATGGGCGTCATCAACCATGATCATCGCATCATATTTTTCAGCCAGGGGGACGATCTCCTGGAGCTTGGCGATATCACCGTCCATGGAGAACGCGCCGTCTGTGGCAACGACTCGGTAGCGCTTATCCTGTGTCTCATTAAGTTTGGCCTCGAGATCAGCCATATCCCCATGCTTATAAATGAAGCGCTGGGCTTTACAGAGGCGAATCCCGTCGATAATTGAGGCGTGGTTGAGCTGGTCAGTAATGATGGCATCCTCTTCTTTAAGCAGAGGTTCGAAAATTCCGCCATTGGCATCAAAACAAGCAGCATAGAGAATCGTGTCTTCTGTCCCTAAAAATTTGGAGATTTTATCCTCTAGCTCTTTGTGGATTTCCTGCGTGCCGCAGATAAACCGAACCGAACTCATACCGTAACCCCATCTGTCGAGGGCTTCGTGGGCCGCTTTGATGACCTTGGGATGGCTGGAAAGACCTAAATAATTGTTGGCGCAGAAATTCAGGACTTTTTTTCCACCTCTTACCGCGATCTTGGCTCCCTGCGGAGTTGTGATGATTCTTTCTTCTTTGTACAGGCCGGCGTCGCGGATGGATTGAATCTCTTTTCTCAAATCGGCTCTTACCTTACCAAACATGAAAACCTCCTTTTTTAGAATCTAAACTATATCCAGCAACCTTTTTTTTGTCAATATGTTTAGGTTGACAGCTAAAATACTGTTTAAATATAATCAATCTATCGAACAACCATTGTTAGGGAGAGGGAGTCTATGTTTGAGGAGGGCTAGAGTGAAAAAAGTTTATTTCTTGCTTTTTATCAGCCTCTTTTTCGTTGCATCCCTTTCTCTAAGAAGTTTCACAGCCTTTGGTTCGGAGTTGGCAGCTTCTCGTTGGATTCAGCTCGGAGGGCCATACGGTGGAAATGTCATAGCTATAGTTTATAATGGAGAAAATTCCAATGAAATCTGGGCTGCTCTCGCCACAAATCCCAGTCAGATTTTCAGGACGACTAACGGAGGAGGGAATTGGCGGAGAGTTGCTATCTTTGAAGGGGTTGTTTACGACTTGGCAATTCACCCTACAAATCCCAGCATCCTCTATGCCCTCGGGGACAGCTACTTTTATAAATCCGCCAATAGGGGCAAGACTTGGGCTAAATTTCCTTTTGGAATCAATAGTTATGGGAGGTCTGGCCGAATAGCTATTCACCGCAATCAGCCTGATATTATCTACGTTTCAGGCTATCGCTATTACGATCCAAAGAATTGGAAGAGGTGTATGGCCGTATTGAAATCTGTCAATGGGGGTCAAAACTGGGCCTATACAAATATTATAACAACGTCGCTGGAGGGGGTGCTCAATTGTATCGCCATCAGCCCTTCCAATGCCAATATTATTTACAGCGGCGGCTATTATCTGGATCGGAGTTATCAGAGGAACTATCGAGTCTTTAAGAGCGCAAACGGAGGAAATTCCTGGACAAATATAACAGGCCCGATTAATATCTATCCTCGTTCGATAGTCATTCATCCCGCTAATCCTAACCAAGTCTTTGTTGCTACAGACTGGAATGTTTGGAGAAGTTCAAACGGAGGGAGTTCGTGGAAAAAGAATAATGGTTGGGTTCATAGCTATAGCCTCGCGATTGACCCATCCAATCCTGATATTCTCTATGCGGGTTATTATAAAGAAATTTTTAAAAGTATAAATGGCGGAGTGGACTGGACCGTCTCTTTTAAAGGACTTTATGGCGATGTTTATTGTTTTTCCCTTCTTCCTGATAAAATTCTCTGCGGCACCATAGCCGGGATTTTTAAAAGCGTTAACAGCGGGCTTTCCTGGGCAGCAACCTCTATCGGCATGAAAGCCGCTGATGTGCCGGTGTTAGCCATTGCCCCCTCTTCGCCAAATGTTCTGTACTCTGAGGCTAGATTCGACGGGTTTTTCAAGAGCACAAACTCTGGGCAGAATTGGAAAAGGTTGCCGAATTTCAACGGAAGTGAATTTGTCAAAAGAATCATTATTCACCCCGATAACGCCAACACTCTTTTTGTTTTAGCTAAATTCAATGGTAACGATTTAATCTCCAAGTCCTTGGATGGCGGTAAAACTTGGACAGTGATTTTAGAAGGAAATTGTAAAGACCTTGAAGTTAGCAAGAATGATCTCAATAAGCTATTTATCGCAGGGCAGATGCTGATTGGATCAAACTCTTACCTGGCTCTCCATAAGTCGATCGATGGCGGAAATACCTGGACTCATCATCAGGTCTCTTCTCTTCCTGGCAGTAGGGGAGATGCTGTCGCAGTTGATCCCACAGATGACAATATCATCTATATTGGAGGAGATATTGGAGGCTCAGCAGGGATGTTTAAATCAATTAATGGCGGTGCTAACTGGAATAAGATTACTGGAGCTATTACCGGGACAATAGTTGATGTTGCTGTCAATCCTAAAATGCCAAACAGGGTTTATGTGGCCTCCTACGGCGGAATTTATAAGAGTGATAATGGTGGCGATTCCTGGAGCAAAACAAGCAATGATAGTTGCATTAATTGTTTCTTGTTCCATCCCACTGCTCCTAATATCGTTTATGCGGGTGGCGACAACGGAGTTTTTGTTAGTCAAAATTCTGGGAACACTTGGTCTTCCTTCGACGAGGGGTTGCTTATTAAAGCTGTGAAGTGGTTGGATATCAATAAGGTCAGCAAAATCCTGTTTGCAGGAACAGCCGGCGGAAGTATCTGGAAACGGGCGCTCTAACCTTCTTCTTTGCCCAGCCTTTGCTGATTCTATTCTTTTTTCTTCTCGAATAGACTGTACAGCACTGGTAAGACTACCAGCGTCAGGAGAGTTGAGGTGATGAGGCCGCCCACGACCACAACAGCCAAAGGCTTCTGAACTTCCGACCCGGGTCCTGTAGCGAAAATTAGGGGGATCAAGCTGAAAATTGTGATAGTGGCCGTCATGAGTACGGGACGGAGGCGAATCTCACAGCCTTTGACAATTGCCCCTTGAAGCGATTCTTCTTCTTTCCTGAGCTGCGAAATATAGGCGACAAGCACTATCCCGTTCAGTACGGCGATTCCGAAGAGCGCTATAAATCCGATGGAGGCTGGGACAGAGAGATAGAGCCCTGAAGCGTAGAGGGAAAAGACTCCTCCCACCAGAGCAAAAGGCAAGTTCAGGATGACCAGCGAAGCTAGTTTTAAAGAGCCAAAAGTAGTTGTCAGAAAGAAAAAGATGAGCAGGATGACGATCGGGACGATGACAGTCAACTTTTTCATGGCGCGCTGTTGGTTTTCGAACTGCCCTCCCCAGGTCAGGTAATAGCCTCCCGGCAAAGAGACATTCTCTCTGATTTTCTTTTTTGCCTCAGCCACAAAACTTCCGATATCCCTCCCTTTGATGTTGAGTTCGACCCCGATTCGCCTTTGCCCGTTTTCACGACTTATCTGGACGGGTCCCTCTGCTGTGGATATTTCCGCTAGTTGGGAGAGGGGGATGCTGTAACCTTGGCTAGTTCTTATCAAAATATTCCCGATCGCTTGAGCGGAGTTTCTTCGCTCTTCCCGGAATCGAACCACCAGATCAAAAGACCTGTTTTCCTGGTAAATTTTGGTTGCAGCTTTTCCGCCCACAGCAATCTCGATTACGTCCAGCACATCACGAACATTGACCCCGTGGCGGGCAATTTTGTTCCGGTCGATGGTAACGGAGATATAAGGCTGGCCGGCCACTCTTTCGACGATCAAATCCGTCGCCCCTCTGACTCGCGCTAAGACTTCTGCGATTTTTTGGGCCTTTTGATTGAGAGTATCCATCTCCTCTCCGTAGAGCTTGACGATAATCTGTGCTCTTGTGCCAGCGACGAGTTCATCGATTCTGCACTGGATGGGCTGGCTGAAAGTGAAGACCATGCCCGGGATAGGGGAGAGCGATTCTCTCATTTTATTGAAGAGTTCCTCCCGGGATTTCGCGTTTTTCCATTCTGACCGCGGCTTCAGAGCTCCGACATACCCTGTCTTGTCCACGCCTCTGGCCTCGAGCGCGATTCCTGTCTGGCCAGTTCTGGAGACAATGGTTTCTAATTCCGGGAATTGCATCAGTTTTTTCTCGACGAGCTGGCTGATTTCTAAAGCTTTTGGCAGGGATATGCCAGGAAGGAGCTGGATATCCATGTCAAAAGCGCCCTCGTCCAAGATTGGAATGAACTCTGTTCCCAGCCTGGGGAGGACAAAAAGGGTAGCAGCGATAAGGATGAAGGCTATCGCGAGGACAGCTATCCGGTTTCTTAGGCTCCAGTGGAGCACGGGTGAGTAGATTTTTTTAGCCAGGCGCAGAACAAAGCTCTTTTTTTCTCGTCCAGGCTTTAAGATAAGAAGGCATAGGGCTGGGATGGCCAATATTGAGAGAACGAGCGATGAAAAAAGGGCTATGGCCACAGTATAAGCAAGGGGTATAAACATTTTTCCTTCAATCCCTTGCAGGGAGAGAATAGGAAGGAAAGTAAAGGCAATGATCAATTCTCCGAAGATGCTGGGCTTTCTGACTTCAAGGACTGATTTGAGCACGCTGGAGAATTTGCGCTCTGAGTTTTTGCTGTCTGTTAAATGCCTCTGGACATTTTCGACTTGAATAATGGTGGCGTCGATGATCATCCCGATGGAAATGGCAAGTCCTCCCAAAGACATCAGATTGGCGTTCAGGCGAATATTCTTCATCACGATGAAGGTTAAAAAGGCTGAAAGAGGCAGAGCGAGGATGACGATCAGAGCTCCCCTGAAGCCCCGCAGGAAAATAAAAAGGATGAGAATGATGAGGATGGCCCCTCCCAAGATGGCCTTAACCACTGTGTCTGTGCTTTTTTCGACGACAGCGGACCTGTTATAGAATGGTTTAATTTTTATTCCGCCTGGCAAGACATTTCCGCTGTTAATTTCCTGGACTTTCTGAACCACAGCCTTGACGACCTCCCGGCTGTTTTCACCCCGGAGCATCATCACAATTCCGCCTGCAGATTCTTCTTTCCCGTCTTTAACGGAAGCACCCTGTCTGACCGCCTGCCCTTCTCTCACCTCTGCCACATCCTTAACAAAAAGCGGAATTCCTTTTGAGGATTTCAGGATGATGTTCTGGATGTCTTCCACTGAGCGGAGCATGCCAATGCCGCGCACAATGAATTGCTCCGAATGTCGGTCGATAACATTGCCCCCCACGTTTTCATTGTTCTTTTGGATGGCTTCCTGGATGTCATTGACAGTCAGGCCGTGTTTGAAAAGCACGTCAGGGTCCACAACAACCTGGAACTGTTTGAGATAGCCTCCAAAGGAATTGACTTCGTTGACGCCAGGAACACTCTTGAGGAGCGGACTCACCACCCAATCCTGGATGAGCCTGAGCTCGGTGAGATACTGAATTTTTGCCTGCGCCAACTCAGGTTGTTGTCCTTCGAGCGTATACTGGTAAATTTCTCCCATGGCGCTTGCCACTGGCCCCATTTCTATCTCTACGCCCTCAGGAATATTCTCTCGGGCTACGGCCAGCCTTTCAAAAACAAGCTCGCGGGCAAAATAGATATCCAGGTTGTCTCGGAAGACAAGCGTTACAACAGAGATCCCGAATTTCGTGATCGAACGCATCTGGACCAGTCCTGGCAATCCCCTCATGGAGATCTCTATCGGGTTGGTCACAAACCTTTCAATCTCTAATGGTGAAAGAGTAGGCGCTGTGCTCACAATCTCGACCTGGACATTGGTGACGTCAGGGAAAGCATCGATGGGGATTGTTAGGAATGAATAAAGCCCCAACCCAGCCAAAAGAATCAGGATGAAAGGGATTAATCCTCTCTGTTTTAAGCAGAAGGAAATAACCTTCTCGAGCATCTTCAATCTCCCTCCAAGGTCTTCTTGAGGATCTCAGATTTGAGGGAGAAACTTCCTTCGGTGACCACCAGTTCTCCTTCTGCCAATCCTTGGAGGATCTCTGCGTAACCCGCAAAAATTCTTGCGACCTTTACTTCACGCGGCTCAAAACTTGAGTTTTTGGCCGGGATAAACACGATATCCTTTCCCTCTATCTTTCGGATCGCTTTTTCCGGACAGACAAGAATTTTTTCCGCATTTGAAGGGATGATAAGAACATCGGCATACATGCCGGGCCTTAATTTTCGGGAGGAGTTGACTACCTCGACTCTGGCTCTGACCGTGCGGGTTTCTTCTTCCATGAGGTCGCTGATAAGAGTCAGCGTCCCGTTGAAGATCTCCTCGGGAAAAGCGGCGACTCTGATTTCTGCATGAGAGTTAGGCTCCGCCCGGGATAGGTCTTTCTCATAGATATTGGCCGTAACCCAGAGGGCTGAAAGGTCTGCAATCTTGAAAAGGTTTGAGCCAGCTTCCACATAGCTTCCAACCACAGCGTTACTTTCGATGACGCTGCCGTTTAGAGGAGCCCTGACCGAGAGAAGAAGGTTCATTGACTGGTTGTCTTTGAGATTCTTCAGCTCTTCATCTCCCGTGCCTATGAGTTTGAGCTTGTTTTCGGCGGAATTGAGCATCCGGCCAGCGATCTCTTGTTCTTGCCTATCGTTGCCGCTCGAAGCCCTCTTGTATCTTTCTTGAATCTGAATAAATTCAGCCTGGGAGGCAAGAAAATCAGGGCTGGAGAGAGATAGCAATTTTTGTCCGGCCTTCACCCGGTCGCCCTCAAAGGCAGAGACTTCTTCGATTCTTCCCCCGACCCGCGCGGTAATGTAAGCGAACCTTTTTGGGTTGAGCTCTACTTTCCCCGTGGCTTTGACCGGGATAGCAAGGGACTTGAAAACGACTGGCTCGGTCTTTAGGCCGGAGAGCTGGGCGGCTTCGGCGCTTAGGGTTATTTCTGAGGTTTCTTTTTCTGGCGCTCTCTTTTCTTCCTCCACCTTTCCTTGGCAGCCAGAGAAAAGAAGGCCATAAAATATTAAAACTATCGGAAAAATATACTTTAATTTCTTCATCTCTTTTCTCCTCTCCTCAATCCCTCTCTCCGGCTACCTCGAGCTCGGCAAGCGCCATTCTGAAATTCAAAAGGGCTTTGAGATATTCGAGTTTGGTTGTTTTGGAAGTCCGGTAAATGTCAAGCAGGTTTAAAGAATCAATTTTCCCATACTGGTAATCGCTGATTCCCTGGCTCAGCAGGTTCTCCGTTTCAGCCAGAAGGGATTGGTCAAACAGACGGAGCTGTTCTTCGGAGACTTTTAAATCAGAATAGAGTCTATCGATCAGGGAAGTGATTCTTTTTTTCTTGGCTTCGAGCGCGATTGTGTTCTGCTCGCGCAGAGCTTCTGCCTCCAGCATTTCACCTTTTTGTTTTTTCAAAAAAATAGGGATTGAAGATTCAACGGCAATTCCCCACCCAGACACTCTCAAACTCGGGTAGAAAAGCCCAATCTTAAAGTCGGGCAAGTGGGACTTTTGAGAAAGTTTTAAGTTTGCTTTCGCCTGGTCTAGCTGAAGATTCAGGACCTTCAGAGAAGGCCGGCTAGCGGCGTCTTTTTCTAGCTCTTCAAGGCTTTTTTCAAGAGGCACAAAGGTCAAATCTGATTGCAACTTTGGAGCTTCGCTTTCTTGAATGCCCATGGCTAGGTTGAGGGCAATCAGGTCCTCTTTGAGCTGCCGTTTGGCCTCAGCCCATTCATTCTGGAGCTTGAGCTGTTCCAGACGTCCCCGGATGACATCCAGGTAGGAGACTTGAAGAGCCTGATACCTGGAGTTGGCCAGCTCTGTGTATTGCTTGAGTATTTCCAGTATGGATTCGAGGGAAGAGACTACTTTTTGCGAATAAACGGCATTCCAATAAGCCTTCGTTACTTCTGAAGATACGAGCATTTTCATTCTCTCCAGCTCGAAAGCAGCGATGTCTTCCCCGTACTTACCGATTATCCCGCGGAGAGCTCTTTTTCCTGGAAATTCAAAAAGCTGCTGGACGCCAAGGCTGATTTCTTTTTCTCCCTTGCTTTCCTTCAGAGGCATCCCTTCATTGCTGAAGACTATTTCCGGGTTGGGCAAAGCTTCGAGTTGCCAGTGTCTTCCTCTCGCGGCATCCAATTCTTTCTGAGCGTTGAGAATTTCTGGATTGTTTTGGAGGGCAATGGCGATGGCTTGCTCGAGCGATAGCCCCTTTTCCGCAGCTTGATGGGGGAGAGGAACCAGCCCTATCATTAGCAAAAAGCTAAGAATGTATTTTCCCATGATCTGTCTCCTTTCTGGGCGAAGGGGGAGTTGAGTGTTGATAAAAAATCAGGAGAGTCAGATAGAGGGAGGATGAAAAATTTCTTTGGCCAGAATTGTCGAAGGTTGCTCAAAAATTCTGGGAAGGTTTGATCTTTCACAATAAATAATTGGGGGAGGCGTGTAGAAGCAAGAAAGATAGACGTTGTGCCAGAAGCAAAGGCAGGTTCCGAACGAGGGGCAAGGGGAGTGAGTGATCCCACTCTGAGGTCCATATAAATGGAAAGGGCAGGGATCTCTTGAAAGAAAATAAGGGATAGAGGCGGCAATCACCAGAAGAAGCATGCAGGCGAAGATTTGGTTACGAAAATCTTTCATTTTAGAAGATAGATACTAACATTGTGAGAAAGATTTCGTCAATCAGAAAAAGGAGGTGGGGGATACATCTCTATTTATGCGATGCCAATGATAAGGAATAGGGTTCTGGCACGGCTCCTCCCCATCCGTCCTCACCTCCGCTCCCGCAAGATAACCGCATACGAGATGATTCAAGCGCCGTGAGGCTCCGGGCGGGTGGGGAGCCCCTCCGCCGGGCCACCCTCCTTCGATTGGCGCTCATATCACATAAACAGAGGTCCATCGCTTTTTGGGGAAGTATCCAATAGTGTGGTTATTGTTTTAAGCCAAGATAGTGATCGACCAGTTGGTGGCCAGGCCGGTCCCGGTGTGTTCGAAGACCTAGGGGGGCGGCCGGGTTTGACCAAGAACAGACAGGGACCGGCCTGGCCCCACCTATTATCGGAATTTTGTGCTCTTTTTTGTTTTAGCCCACTTTTCGTCCTAGAGCCATCAATAGAGCCATCAATAAATTGACACCTCGACAGGCGGCCTTTATAATTCTTGGTAAATAGCTTTAAGGAAGCATAAAGATGAAGAAAGATCAGTCAAGGCCAGAAATTTTAGAGCTCAGGGAATTTCACACCGATTCCAATGGAATATTTTTTAAAATAAAAAAATTTCTGTTTTCTGGGAAAACGCCTTTCCAAAAAATAGAAATCTTCGAGAATGAGAATTTCGGGAGAGTGTTGTTCCTGGATGGCCTGGTGCAGACAACAGAAAAAGATGAATTCTTCTACCACGAAATGCTTGTCCACCCTGCTCTTCTGTCCCATCCGGAGCCGAAGAAGATATTGATCATCGGGGGTGGCGATGGGGGGGCTCTCAAGGAAGTCCTGCGCTATCCGGTCGACGAGGTGTGGCTGGTAGAGATCGACGCTCAGGTGATTGAGGCTTCGAAAGAATTTTTCCCTTGGCTTGGTTCCGCGCTTCAAGACAAGCGGGCGAAGCTTGTGATTGGTGACGGCAATGATTTTATAAGAGAAACAGGCGAAAAGTTTGATGTGATCCTTATTGATTCTTCTGACCCGGTGGGTCCAGCCACTGTTCTCCACCAAAAAAGTTTTTATGAATCGATAAAAAAAAGCCTGAAACCAAAGGGGGTCGTGGCGGCCCAAGCGGGGCCACTCCTTTATCATCTGGAGCAGCACAGGGCGAAATATTCTTTCTTAAAGCAGCTTTTTAGAATTTCACGCTTTTATGCCGGGCCTGTCCCGACCTATCCGGGGGGAACCTGGTGCTACGTTTTTCTCTCTGATGAAATTGACCCGTTGGCGGACATAAAGAAAAATCCACCATCCGGGCTCAAGCATTACAATCTAGAAATTCATCGCGCTGCCTTTGCTCTTCCCAATTTTTTAAAGGAGCAGCTCAGCTAAGTCCCCTTTTTCTTGGGAGCAACGGAAAGTATCTTCTTGATAAGATTTTCATCTTTCGGAAGCTGGCCGACACCCGGAAGCCTGGGAACCAGGATAGCCCAATTGTAATCCACAGCGAATACTTTTTTGAAAAGAGGAAGGCTCTCCTCGACTTTCCCGGTTGAGGCAAGAGTGGCTGCCGGCCAGAAGACCATCTCCGGATTATCCGGGTACATTTCCATGGCTGTCGTGTATTCCTTCAAGGCTTCTTGAATTTTGTTTTCTGCCAGCAACTCATCCCCGTTGTTCAGGTGGTTATACGCTCTGTTCAGCCTGATGAGCCTCTTGAGCTCGATGATGGGGGCAGGATGGTCTTCTACTCTGAGGTCAAAAATTCTATCCTTCCACCACATCCCTGAATTTTTGCCCTTAACGACGATGATTGCTGCCGATTGCTTCCCTCGGATATCGCCCCCCTCTTTTTCAGCCGCCTCCAAAGCCGCGACGAGCCTGTCAGCCAATTCTCCTTGGGTGGTTTCAAAAGCCTTGCCCATGGCATTCCACACAGTGTTTTTGAGCATGAGATTGGCCTGGCAGGAGAATCCATCTCCAATATAATGGCCGGCCTCAGGGATACATTTTTTTCCGGTATGAACAGCAACTGTTCCTTTGGAATCGACCATGGCTACTTGGCGTACAGCTTCCTCCTTGTCTCTCTGGATAAGATCAGCCAAGGCTTCCTGTGCGCTTTTTCCTTCTCTCATGAGTTTCAAGCCAAAAGGGCCGTAAGAAACTTCAACGAAAGACTGCGTGGCTACTGCCCCTATCCCGGATTCAACCCAGGGAACCATTGATCCTACTGAAAACCAGTGGGACTGAACCGCAACACCCAACTCGCCTGTGGTCTTATCAAAGGCCACGATGGAATAGGTATGAACCGGCCTCAAATTTTTGGCGATGAGAATAGCGGGCGAAATAACGAGAACAATCACAAGGGAAATGCGGGATTTTTTCATGAATTTCCTCCTTTTCAAGAAATTCTAACAAATAGCCTTTTCCTTTTCAACGCTCCTTTCTCACAGAACTGGAGATGTTGCATAGGTCCCCAAAATCGCTGATAGAACTCAAAAGTTCCCCTAACTTTATTCATGCCTACAAGACGGAAGAGCACAAGCTTCAGTCGATGGGCGGCCTAGACGGTCCCTGTGCGTTCTCGACCAAGCCCACCCACCCCCCTAGGTCTTCGAACGCACAGGGACCGTCTAGGGCTCATCTTAATTTTCTATCAATTTTTGGTAAATCTGCTTCTGTTGCAAATATATTTTTTTTATGCTAATTCTCAATTTTGAGCCTTCAGCGGGAGAAAGAATGAGATTGAAAAGGACGCGTTTCTTAAAAATATTTCCTCTGGTTATTTTCTTGATTTTTATTTTCTATTTAACACCCCATCCATCCTCTTCGGTTTTGGTTAAAATCCAAAAGAATCAGAATTTAAGCGTCCTTCCTTTTTCGGCCAGCGATATCAAAGTCATCCAGGAGCTCAAAACTGTCTGGATCGCTGAGATTAAAACGGAGCTCTTGTCGAAATTCTTGCGGGCGAGAATCCAGGGCGAGGTCCTGGACTCGGAACCCGAAGGCAAACCTTATTATCTTGTAAACATAACTCATGAAGAGCAGATAAACAAATTAAGAAAATTAGGAAATGTCAGAAAAATCGAAAACCACACCTGCCTTTTCTGGTGCGCGAGGGAGAATGTCAGGGAAATCTTGCCGCCCGAAGTCCAGATCAAGCGCCTGCCCTCTCGAACTTCGCTCACTCTTAGATCTGAATCTTTCCCATCAGCGGAAGAAAATAAATTTCGCAACTTTCGCCAATCTGATCCCGTTATTCTCCAGATGGTGAATCAAGTCTCCAAAGCCAACTTGAGTTCATACATCCTTTCCCTCCAGGATTTCAAAACCCGGTATGCCTCCACACTGAACTGTGAAGCTTCAGGGACATTCCTTTACAACTTTTTTAATCAGGTTGGGGTCCAGAGCGAATATGACCCTTTTTCCTTTCGCTCTGATTATTCTTCCCGAAATGTCGTAGCCACGATTCCGGGCAAAGTCGCGCCTAATTATGCTGTCGTTGTCGGGGCTCACTATGATTCTTACAGCCAACAGCCTTTTACTCTGGCTCCAGGAGCGGATGATAATGGAAGCGGCACCGCAGCAGTCATGGAAATCGGCCGAATCTTATCCCGCTATCCTTTCAATTTCACCGTGAAACTCATCTGTTTCTCGGCTGAAGAATGGGGCCTTTATGGAAGCCAGCATTATGCTTTTCACGCCAGACAAAGCGGAGAAAAAATCATCGCGGTTATTAACTTGGATATGGTGGCCTACACTGACCGCGTTCCGGAAGACCTGGATATCATTGTGAACAGCAATTCAGAATGGCTGGCCGATAAATACATCTCGTCTACCCAGACTTATGCACCCATGGATTTGTTGAAAATCATCAACCCCTCTTTTGTCTACAGCGACCATTCTTCATTCTGGGACGAAAAATACAGCGCGCTGTGTGGGATCGAGGATGAAAATCCCTCCAATCCCAATTACCATAAGATTACGGACACACTGGATACCTTGAACATGGATTTTGCAACTTCAGTGACAAAAGCATCGCTTGCCGTCGCAGCCGACCTGGCTGAGCCTGTAAGTACGCCTCGCCCTCCCACCGGGTTAACCTCTCGCAGCCAGGTCAGCAGCTCTCTTTTTTCGAGCATCAAAACAACATATTTGAGTTGGCATCCCAGCCAGGATGAAGTTCAAGGTTATAATATTTACCGCACGGCAATTTCCCATGCCAGTTATCAAAAACTGAATTCGGCTTTATTGGACCGCACTTCTTATGTGGATAGTTTCCTCAATCCTGACACCGTTTATTACTATGTGGTGACTTCAGTGGATGGGCAGGGAAGAGAAAGCAATAATTCTGAGGAAGTCAGGGACAATGAGAACAATAAATAGGATGATTTGTAGAAAATTTTCTAAATCACTAGCAGCAATCATATTGGTATTTGCTTGGACTCAAATGGCTGGCTTTTTGAGGGCAGAGGAGATGCTGCCTCGATTTTCAGTTTCTCTTTCTGCGGGATGTTTCTTTCCTCAGCAAAAATCTTTCAGGCAGCTTTATGGAAGTGTCCAATTCCCCCTGAATCTGGAAGTTAATTATGTCTTATCGCCCCAGATGGACCTCTTTGCCGGATTGAGATGCTTGACTTCAAAGGGAGAAACAGAAATTGTTGGAGCTGAGTTTGTGCCGGAGAGTCATCCGATAGATTTCAGCCTGTATTCAGGAAGGCTGGGAATTGCCTATTATTTTTTACGAACACGACTTTCCCTTTTTATGGGGGCAGGGCTCAGTTACAATTTTTATAAAGAAAAGTGGGAAGATACCGAGATCTCTGCAAAGGATAAAAAGTTTGGCTTTTTTGCTCAAGGAGGAACGGAATACTCACTAGGGAAAAGATATTCTTTTGTGGGCAGGATTGAATATTCGAGTATTCCAACGAAAGAAAGCTCGAAGCTCCAGAAAAAAATTAACCTCGGCGGCCTCGAATTATCACTGGGATTTTGCTGTAGATTATAAATTTTTTATCCCCCTATATCCAAATTCGCTTTCCTTAATGGAGGAAATATCATGAAGCGCTTAGTTTTGTTTTTAATCGCATTCGTCCTGACGGCAGCCTTATTCTCTCACCTTCTTTATGCCCAGGATGAGATCAGGATCTGGAAGGAATTTGTAGCTAGCCTCAAAAAAGGCGAAATAACTCCGGATAAGCTTCGGCCTTATGCGGAATTTATCAAGCCAACGATCATCGAGATGTTGAAGAAGATGCGGGAAATGGCGGCCTGGCAAGAATGGGAGGCCGCTCCGGAAATTTATCCGGTGGGAAATAAAGTTCATTTCTTGATCCTTTTAACCTATTATGGCAACAAAGTGACTTATTGCTTTACTTTCGTCGTCGAAGGGAAAAACTGGTATTTCGTGCAGCCAGAGACAATCCTTGTCCGCATGGACAGGGTTTCTTCTCTTCCCACTTCAATTTTTCCCGATACGACGGAAGACCAGAAAGCCTGGATGCGCGAGGAAATCCGCATATCCGAACTCGTGTATCTCTTCAATTTCTTGGCAAAAGAGAAAGGGAAAGATTTTGCTTTTAATTGGTTTCGTGATGGATACGGCTATTTTGTTGCGGCGCAAGCCCAGGTTCCATTTGTCCCTGAACGGAAGGCTTTTATCCTCTATCTTTGCTGGGAACAGGCCAATTTGAGAGGGCAAAAAGTCACGCTTGAAAAACTAGAGGACAACGAGGCTATTGTGCGTATCCTGCCTTTCTCTTTCCAGCTTTATCAACTAGCAACGCACCTTAAACCTCAAATTTCATTCGAGGATTATCACAAAATATTTGAAGCTATCTGGCAGGACAGGGCTGAGAAGGCAGGCTGGAACCTTCAAATCTCATACGAGCAGGAATGGTGCCTCCTTCATTTTAAGAAGGCACAATAAGGTGATTCTCTTCCATTTTATGCGGGTAAGGAAAGAGAAGAGATCAAGAAACGGTCTTGCTCCCGTTCAGGTTTTTCACGCCGTTCTCTCACCGCCCTTCTCGGCGCCTGCGGAACTCGCAGGGCTCAGACCAGCTCATTCGAAGGCACGCTGCGTTTTCCCCAGCGAGGAAAACTTGCTCGCCTCGAGGCTCCGCTCTCCTTCTCCCTTCGGTCGAGGAACCATGCCCGCTCCGCCTCTTCCCACGGCCTTCTTCATGACCTGGTCCTCGCCCATCCATCTAGGTTCCCTCGAAGGACGCTTCGGGAAGGCTAAACCTTCAATGGTCGCTACGACCGTTTCCTGATCTCTTTGGTGTAGCTAATACAAAATGGAAGAGACTCAATAAATTTATTAATAGTTCAGCTTTCCTTCTTTATGCCGCTTGCTCAAAACGCTGAGCATATCCTTGGTCATCTTGGCTAAATCGTAGCCGGGTTTCCAGCCCCATTCTTTGCGAGCCGCAGAGTCATCAAGGGATTGTGGCCAGGAATCAGCAATGGCCTGTCTGAAATCTGGCTTATAATCGCACGTGAATTCGGGGATATGCTTCTTGATCTCAGCGGCCAGCTCTCCCGCAGAAAAGCTCATCGCTGTAACATTGAAATCAGAATGATGTTTGAGTTTCGAAAAGTCCGCTTCCATTAAATCGAAGGTGGCCTTCAAGCAGTCGGGCATATACATCATCGGGAGTCTTGTGTTTTCCCTCAAGAAGCAGGTGTATTTCTTGTATTTGATCGCCTCAAAGAAAATGGCCACTGCGTAATCCGTCGTCCCGCCGCCCGGCAGAGTCTCATAGCTGATGATTCCAGGATAACGGCAGCCTCGGACATCCAGGTTGAAGCGCTTCACATAATAATCGCAGAGAAGCTCTCCCGCCACTTTGGTCACGCCATACATCGTCTTTGGCTTAAGGATAGTCTCTTGAGGGGTGTTCAGGCGAGGAGTTTCCGGCCCGAAAGCAGCAATAGAACTCGGGACAAAAACTCTGACCATCTCATGTTCCCGGGCGCTTTCCAGGATGTTATAAGTGCCGTTCATGTTGACATCCCAGCAGAGCAGAGGATTCTTTTCGCCAACCGCTGAAAGGATGGCTGACATATGATAGATGGTGTCAACCTTGTATTTTTTGACGACGTCTTCGATGGTCTCGCGCTTGGAGACATTGATGAATTCAAAAGGCCCTGATTCCAGAAGTTGTTTGCTCGGCTGGGTTTTGTGCCCGGTGGCCAGTACATTGTCATTTCCGTATTTTTTCCTGAGAGCCATGGTTAATTCAGAGCCAATCTGGCCGACTGAGCCTGTCACCATAATTTTTTTCATTTCTTTAGCCATAAAATAACCTCCAAAAGATTTCTTATTTCTAAAAAGATGGTTGAAGCCCTATACTTATATCCTGAGTATTAAAGGATGTCAACAGGGAGGTAAATCCCGATAGAATCCTGAAATTCCCCTCACTTCATTCATTCTTACAAGATGGAAGAGCCCAGGCATCACTCAATGGCTGACCCAGACAGTCCCCGTGTATTCTTGACCAAACCCACCCGCCCCCCTAGGTCTTCGAATACACGGGGACTGTCCGGGCCCCATCTTTATTTTCTATCGGTTTTGGGTAAATTAAAGATGATAACAAGCTGTTTTTCTTCTTTTTTGAAGATGACTCTGCACATGAGCGCGACCCAGGCTATTACAATCTTTTACAGGCAAGTCGAACTGCGAGGTGGGCTTCCCTTCGATGTCGCCATTCCTACGCCTACGACGAAAAGGACGCTGGACTCGACGGACGCCGGACGTGATCTTGTCATCTGTGAGGATGCAGACGACATGTTTGAGAAACTGGGGATTTGATCTATACCCCGGTTTATACCAAACAGTTCGAGAAGGACATCAGGCGGGCAAAACGTCGCGGCAAGAATCTCGAGAAGTTTAAGATCATTGCCAGAACACTCCTGGCTGAACAAGCTCTCGACAATATTCACCGGAATCATCGCCTTGTCGGAAGCTATGTAGGGCGACGCGAATGCCATATCGAATCAGCCTGGCTGCAGATCTATAAGATGGAAGAAAAGTGGATCATTTTCGAGCGGATGGGAACTCATTCAGACTTGTTTAAGAAATGATGAATTCTTAAACGGGTTCCCCCTAAAAGGAAAGATGTCCTTCCTAGTTTCGACCTCGATATTAAGCAGCTCTTTGCCTATTCTTATTCTGAAATCGAAATTATTGTTGTCGTTTTTTGAAGCAGAAAAACACCTTGGATGATTTCACGCAGAATTGGATATTTATTTTTGTGTTTATCGAGAGGTCCATATTTTACTTATAGCGTTCCAGAAGTTTCTGGAAGCGGGGGAGGGAATGAAGGGGGGCCCAAACCGGGTCGATCTTAAGGACCGGAACAGATAGTTCCCCAGGGATCGAGAGCAAATATTCGATCTCGTCAAAAGCCTTATCATATTCGCCGACCATGACATAGACTTGGGCCATATCTTTTGCTCTAAAAGTTCCTCTATATGCTTCTTTCGATACAGGAAGAATTTCAACAGCTTTTTCTGTAGCTCTTATGGCCTCCACCTTGTTTCCTAAGCCAGCGCTAGCAATGCCGAGGGCGCTCCAGAGCCGGGAATCATCCGGCTGGGTTTTGACCTTATTTTCAAGGTAGATTCTAGCAGAATTGTAGTATTTTCGTTCTTTATCCTTCTCCTTCATCAAACCGAATACCTGAGCAAAGAGCTGCGCACTGGGGACAAAATAAAATTGATCCTCATAAACCTCAAAGGCACTTGATGATAGTCGATTAAGGGCATCCTGATATCTGCGTTCATAAATATCGACCAGAAGCCAGTGGTATAAGACTAAATTATCCTCCCTTGCGCCCAACGCCTTCGACGCCTCTTCCAACACCTGACGAGCCTTTTGGGTATCTCCCTGCCAGTTTAGGTACAAACGGGTCTTCCAAGCAAATGCCCTGGGATAGTCAAAACTCAGGAATAGGGCTCGGTTATAACAGCGTTCTGCTTCTTTATAATTCCGCACCAGGGCATATGTTTCTCCAAGATTAAAAGCAGCCAGGGCATATCTGGGGTCTATTTCTAACCATAGCGTGAAATTGGTTATGGCTTCGTTCAATCTTCCCTGGCGTCTTTTGACAGCGGCAGTCCCTTGGATAACCGCGCTATTTTTGGGCTGTTTCTCCAGAACCAGCCCAAAATGCTTCAAAGCCTGTTCATAATCTAACTTGCAGCTGTAAAAATAAAAGCCTAATGCCATATGTGTTTCTGCAGCATCAGGATTGAGCTCAAGTGCTTTATCCGCTGCCCATTTTGCCTTGGCTACTCTCTCTTCGCTCCGGTCATAATGATACCAGTAATAATAGGAATGCGTTCTTGAAAGCATGGCATAGGCTTGGAGGAAATTCGCATCCAGAGTCACTGCTTTTTCATACATTTCTATGGCTGAGGCGAGCTCATCCTTGGTATCCCTTCCTCGATAGGAAAAATCATTGCCTCGAAGATAATAATCATAGGCTTCCATGTTTTCAGTCGGCTTGATTTCGAGTGATTGCTGCTCAGGTTTACCGAGGGCGAAACCCAGCTCTTCGACAACCTTCTTCGCAATGTCGGATTGGACCTCAAAGATCTCCGCGATCTTTTGGTCATAAACATTGGCCCAAATTTGAGTTGAGTCAGAAACTCTGATAAGGGTGGGAGTTACACGCACCTGTCCGGTACCCGCTTCAGATTTCTGCCAGCGCACTGTCCCCGAGAGGACATAATCTACCCCCAGTTCTTCGCCTATTTGTTTTATAGATTTGCTGGTTTTTTTGTATTGCATGGCGCTGTTCCGGGCGATAACACCGAGCTTGGCGATTCCCGCCAACCGGGCCATAATCTCATCACTGATTCCGTCGGCGAAATATTCGTCTTCCGGCGAGCCCAAATTTTCAAAGGGCAAAACGACCAGCCTCTTTGTCTCGGCCGTCAGGATGGGTTTTCCCCGGTCAAAGTAAAGAATAACTGCTGCGGCGGCGAGCGCGACAATTGCGACTGCGGCGATGGTCCTCCATCGCTTTCTCAGCTTGACTGTGAATTCTTTTGAAGTGAGGGGCTTTCTTTGAGGCAATATCTTTTCTGCTAAGGGAATGTCTTTATCGATTCTATCGAATTCAGCGATAAGCGCGTCGACTTTTTGGTATCTATTCTCCTTTTCCTTCTCCAGGCAACGCAGGATCAGCCGACGAAGGTCATCTGGTATCTGAGGATTGATTTTCCCCGGGTCTTCCGGAAGTTCAGTTTTTTGCTTTAAGGCCACGCTTAAAGGCGTTTCGCCTTCAAACGGAACTCGTCCCGTCAGCATCTCGTAGAGAATAATGCCCAGCGCGTATATATCCGAGCTCTCGTCCGCATCCTTTCCTTCCACCTGCTCAGGAGACATGTATTCGGGTGTCCCGATCATTATTCCTGCGCCCGTGATCCCTTTAGCTTTGAGAGAGCGGGCTATTCCGAAGTCCATAATTTTGACGTTGCCGTCACGGTCGATCATGATGTTCTGCGGCTTCAAGTCTCGGTGAATGACACCCAGGCGGTGAGCTTCGGCCAGCCCTTCGCAGACTTGCTTAGCTATGGAGACAGTTTGACCGGGGCTGAGACGGCTCATCATCCGGATCATGCTTTTCAGGTCTTCGCCCCGCACATATTCCATCGTGATGTAGAAGGCGCCCTCGTCTTTGCCGAAATGGTACATCCGGCAGACATTTTTATGGGAAATCTGGCGGGCTGTTTTAAGTTCGTTACGGAAACGCTCAATAGTCCTGATGTCTGCGGCGATATCGGGATTCAGAAGCTTGAGGGCCACCTTTTCTTCAATCTCTTTGTCCAGGGCCTTATAGACGCGGCCCATGCCGCCTTTGCCGAGTTCCTCGTAGATATGGTATCGGCTGGCAAAAGTGCTTCCCGCCGATAACTCTTTGATGGGGACTTGCAAAGTTTCTGTAGGAGAAGAGGAGATCTCTGTGGCCGGAGAAATCTGCGTCCCACACTTGCTGCAGAAACTGCTATCGGCAGGATTATCAAGCTGGCATTTAGGGCACTTCATTTCCCTTGTCCTTTTGAGAATTCGAGAAAAGAATAACAATAAAGAGCAAAAGAGTCAAATCCCTTGTCATCCCCTTTTTACATTCTATTGTAGCGGTTCGATTTATCGAACCTCGTCGCATAAATGCGACAGCTTCAATTCTCCTTTAGCCCCTTTTCCTCAGTTCTCTTTCTCTTCCTTTTGTAAAGGGGAACATAGGGGGATTCAATGACGGTCACTTTCTTTACAAATAAATCCCATATAGGTTAAGCTAATAATGACGCAACAAATAACGTGACATTGTCATTGCGAGCCCTGAAAGGGCGTGGCAATCTAAGAAGAATATTATATGAAATCGCCACGTAGTTTCGCTCCTCGCGATGACACTTTAATAGTTGCGCTGTTATCAGTATAAAACTAAGCGAAAAAAACATGAATAATATCAAAAAAATATATCTGGGTGTCATTGTTATTTCCGTCATCATGTTTTTTGTGGCGCTGGCTACGGACATCTTTTGGCTGGGAAGATGGACGACAGGAGCTTTTAGCTCAACGATGTCCGTTGATCCCTTGCTTTACAATGCCTTTGCCGTGCCTGATTTAGCCCTGTCGCTGTTTCTTTATATTGGATCCTATGGCGTCCTGAAACTCAAGAAATTCGGCTTTGTGGCATCCCTGATCGGCCTGGGCATGTGGCTTTTTGATTCGCTCCTTGTTCTGGGCATTACAAAACTCGAGCGGATTAATATTATCGGCCCCAGCCTCTTTTTCTGTGTTTTTGCAATTGTCTATCTCTGGCTCAACAAAGATATCTTTAGCTGATCTTGGTTTTCTAGCGCCAATAACTTTCCTCTTGCCTTCTTTGGCTTCTTCCATTAAAGTTTATTATCTTATTATTCACGATTTAGGAGGAATGATCATGCCTATAACCCTTGATGGCCACGGACTCACGATCGAGAAAGTCGTTCAGGTTGCCCGAGAGAACGAAAAAGTTGAGCTTCATCCTGAGGCAAAAAAGAGAATTGAAAAGTGTCGAGCGCTTCTTGAAGACAAGATCCAAAAAAAAGAAATCATGTATGGCGTCAATACCGGCATCGGTGAGCTGTCCGAGGTGGTTTTAACCCAGGAACAAGTAGAAAAATACCAGAAATACATCATTTACAGCCACGCTGCGGGATATGGAAAGCCCCTCCCCATCGAGACGGTCCGGGCAGCCATGCTCAGCCGCATCAACTGTCACTGTCACGGCCACTCTGGCTTAAGGCTGGTTGTGGTCGAGACTATAAGGGAAATGCTTAACAAAGGAGTCACTCCGGTTGTCTGTGAGAAAGGTTCTGTTGGCGCTTGCGGCGACCTTTCCCCGATGTCCCAGATCGCTCTGGCTGTCATGGGAGAAGGAGAGGCTTTCTATAAGGGTGAGAGATTGCCTGGAGCCGAGGCGCTTAAGAGAGCCGGAATCAAGCCCATTGTCCTTGAAGCCCGTGACGGCCTGGCTACGATCAACGGCTCAAATGTCATTGCCGGTCTGGGCACTTTGGAGATCTATGACGCGTATCGCTGGATTAAGAATACCGAGATTGCCGCTGCCATGACCCTGGAAGTTGTTAATGCCAATATGAAGGCCTATGACGAAAGGCTGCACAAGACACGGGGCTATCCTGGGGCCCTCGAGTGCGCAGAAAACATCAGGCGCATCACGGAGGGTAGTGAGCTTTTAGAAAAAATAGGAAAGAAGAAGGTTCAGGATGCCTACAGTCTGCGGAGCACTCCTCAGGTCGTGGGCGCTGCCAGGGACGCTTATAAATGGTCTCGTTATATGTTCGAGATCGAGCTCAACGGTGCTGCTGACAACCCGGTGTTTTTCCCCGATGAACAATTAGTTTTAACCGGAGCCAATTTTCAGGGAACTCCGCTGGCTTTTGCGCTTGAGCTTTTAGGAACAGCAGTAACGACGGTTGCCGTTCTTTCTGAAAGACGGACAAATCGTCTGATGAACCCCCACTTAAGCGCAGGGTTGCCTGCTTTTCTGACCAAGGGAGCAGGAATGTTTTCAGGGATGATGCTTACCCAGTATACGGCCGGAGCGCTCGTCTGTGAAAACAGGGTGCTTTCTCATCCCGCGGCCACCGGTTCTATCCCGGCGGCTGCTGACCAGGAAGATTTTGTCAGCATGGGAATGACGACCGCCCTAAAAACTCAGCAAATTATCGACAATGCCCAGGCTGTGGTTGCAATAGAAATGATGGCTGGTGCTCAGGCCATCGATTTCCGGAAGCCTTTGAAGCCAAGCAAGGGAGTCCAAGCGGCTTATGACGTTATCCGTAAATATGTGGCCTACCTTGAAGAAGACCGTCCCCTTTATGATGATATCAACAAGTTGAAAGAGGTCGTACAGTCTGGCGAAATCCTGGACGCTGTAGAAAAAGCTGTCGGTCAATTAAAATAGTAGCGGTTCGATTGATCGAACTTCTTTGTGACATAAACGCAACCGCTACAGATTGATTTTATGGCGAATTGGAGCGGTTCGATTGATCGAACCAACTTAATAAGGGTGACAAATGGAACCTTACCGCATTGCTTTGGTCACAGGGGCTACCAAAGGCATGGGCAGAGAGATAGCTCTCCACCTTGCAAATTCAGCTTCTGGTGTTGCCGTTCATTACCATAATAATAAAAAAGAAGCCCAGCTTGTGGTTGAAGAAATCCAGAGCAGGGGGAAACTCAGCGCTGCTTTCAGAGCCGATTTAACAAATGAGAAAGAAGTTGATGCTTTGATAAAAGAGGTTGAAGCGCAGTTCGGTCAAATAAGTATTCTCGTCAATAATGTCGGTCCCTTTTTAGTAAAACGTTGGCAGGAATTAAATGCATCGGATTGGGACTTTATCTTCCGCAGTGTTCTCGAAAGCGCCTTTTTCTGCCTAAAGGCTGTCCTTCCCGGCATGAGAGAACGAAAGTGGGGTAGAATTATCAATATTGGCTATCACCGCGCCGAGCAACTCGTGGCTTTTCCGACGATCACTCCCTATGCAATCGCCAAGACTGGCTTGCTCATTCTAACCCGCACGGCTGCTGCTTCAGAGGTTCCATCAGGAATTACCATAAATATGGTTTCACCCGGGCTCATCGAGGGAGGAGTTCTTCCTTCAAGTCCAAAATTGCCCACGGCAAATCTAGGCAAATTCAGCGATGTGGCTGAAGCAGTCTCATTTCTAGCTTCTGAAAAGGCCTCTGCCATCACCGGCGCAAACCTCATCGTCGCCGGTACCTGGAAGCTGTGAAATCGGAAAATTACTGTGTTCATTTTCTGCGCGGGGCGGGGTTTGGTTTTCCCTCGAGATTGCAGGTAAGAGCTTTTCCAGAATCGGGCATTTTATGCCCACGGCCTGGGCCATGGATGGCCTTCAGAATATTGTGGTGCGCGGCCTTGGGTTGGTGTCAACTCTGCTTCCGGTTGGGATCCTGATATCTAGCGCTGTGCTCTTTTTTGTCCTTGCTGTCCGGCGATTCAAGTATGAAGAGCGGCATTCGACTCAATCTACCTCTAAAGATGGGCTGCCCTGCCTGTTGACAAATAAGGTTTACCAACCTATATTATAAGCAGAGATAAACAGTAGAAGAAGAGTTAAGTCAGCGATCGTAAGACAGGAGGTGTGCAATGGCCACTTATATCATTCTTAGCCGCGTCTCGCCCGAGGCGTTTAGAGATCCCAAGGATTTTAAAGAGTTAGCGGCAGCTGTTTCTTCAAAAATTAAGAGCGAGTGTCCGGGAGTTATCTGGAAGGACAGTTTTGCCACTATGGGGCGCTTTGATATTGTTGATATTGTCGAGGCAGACGACTCAAAACAAATCGAGAAAGTAGCCATGATTATCCGTGCTTATGGACACTCAACAACCGAAACATTGTTGGCGGCGCCCTGGAAAGAATTTATTGATATGCTCTAATCAGCACTCCAACTTAAGATTTCTAAATATCTTTTTTACTCGAGCTAATATCCGTTTAAATTTCTTCAGCCATTGACTAGCAATGAAAATAAAGCTCATAATATTAACAAAGAGCCTTGATTCAAAGATGGCAATAAAATTTAGGTTTATTTTCCTGATTTTGCTATTTCTTTCTACCCCGGTGAATTATGTTCAGGCTGCTTTGCCTAATAACGCAGAGGACAGAGAAAAGGTCAAGATCGAAAAAAAGAATTCCTCAGAAAATGAAGAGAAAACTTTTAAGAGCTTAAAAGAAGTTGAGGAACAGCTGAGGTGTCTCCAGAGAAAAAAGGAAACACTAGCAGGAGACTTCTTCGGAATAAATATCACAGCCTACCGCTATGCCACTATTTTTTATCCTTTGGGTTATATTCGATATAGAATTAACCAAATCGACAAAGAAATTGAAAAGGTAAAATTAGAAATTGAAAAGCTGAAAGATTGATGGGCTAAAAAGGCTGCATGTATCTTTTCTTGGATAAATTCTTTTTTGTGTTTCATTCTGCCCTAATCGTTTTCATCCTTTGCGGATGGATGTGGAGAAAAACAAGATTAGCAAACCTTGTGGTTATATTATTAACGGCCTTTTCCTGGACCTTTTTAGGAATCTGGTACGGCTTCGGCTACTGCCCCAGCACAGACTGGCACTGGCAGGTGAGAATGAAATTGGGACATCACGACCTGCCCTCTTCTTACACGAAATTTCTTATTGATTCACTAACCGGACTGGATGTTAGTTCGAAATTGGTGGATATTCTGGCCGTCACATTGCTTGGACTGGCGTTGTTCGCATCCATTTTGACGAAGGTGAGAGATTGGAGGAGGAAGAGGATTCGAAAAACATAATCTTTGCTGATAATGATTGAAGGGATGGGATGATGGAGTTGTTGGCAAAAATTTTAATAGGGAGCAAATTTTCAATGTTTCAAAAAATGTGTTGTTTGCTTATTGTTTTCTTTTTGCCTTGCGCTTTTGAAGGCAAAAATCAAACTCAGTCTTTGACTACAGGAGGGAAAAATATGGAAATCAAAATCACAAGCCCGGCCTTTGAGGAAGGAAGCCTGATCCCCAGGAAATATACCTGTGATGGCCCGAATGTCTCTCCTCCTCTGGCCTGGACTTCTGTTCCTGAAGGAACGAAGAGTTTCGCTCTTATCTGTGATGACCCGGATGCGCCCATGGGGACATGGGTCCATTGGGTTCTATATAATCTGCCACCAAACCTCCCTGCACTACCTGAGAACATTCCCCCTCGAACGGAGCTTGATAATGGCGCAAAACAGGGGACAAATGATTTCCGCAAAATTGGCTATGGCGGTCCCTGTCCGCCAGGAGGCACCCACAGGTATTTTTTCAAAATTTATGCTTTAGATACGGTGCTTAATCTTGAAGCCAGAGCTACAAAGTCTCAATTACTAACAGCAATGAAGGGGCGAATCTTGGCCGAAGGTCAATTGATGGGGAGATATAAGAGGTAAACAGCGTTTTCCTTAAATTCCTACAGTTTTTCGAAAATGGAATCCATGAATAGCAAAGGTTATGGCTAAGGGAAAAGATCGGGAACGTCTTAATAATGTCCAGGAAATAAGCCTCCAATAATGCACTCTCTCTTTTCCTTTAATCCCCAAAAACCAGATGGATTTAAGGAACGCCTTGAAATAACAAAATTTGAAATGGATTTTTTTCTTTAATGGTTTAGGATTATATGTCTTTAAGAATGTAATCACCCGACTATAATAATTTTTGGGTGAATAAATTGCAGCGAGGATTCTCCGGTAACCATTAATTAATATTTCTGCATTCATTTTGGGGATGAAATTGAGGGAAAAGTCCGTGTTATCGCCGGTCGTCTCATTCAGCAGTCTCTTTTCTTTTTTTAAGCGGTCATAGAGCCTTGTTCCCCGTGGCACATTCAACAAACCAACCATCGCGGTAACGATTCCGCTCTTTTGAATAAAATTGATCTGTTTTTCAAAAATTGAAGGAGGATCATTATCAAAGCCCACAATAAATCCTCCCTGAACCTCGAGACCTTTATCTTGGATTTTTTTAACACAAGCGATCAAATCACGATTTTTATTCTGATATTTGTTACATTCCGTGAGGCTGTCCTCATTGGGCGTTTCAATGCCAATAAAAACTTTTCTAAACCCAGCCTTGACCATTAAGCGCATCAGTTCTTCGTCATCAGAAAGATTGATAGAGGCTTCCGTTAAAAAATGAAAAGGATGCTTTTTCTGGTTCATCCAATCGATTAAAAAGGGAAGAATTCCCTCTTTCAATCTCTTCTTATTCCCTATGAAATTATCATCTACAAAAAATACGCCGCCTCTCCAGCCCTGGGCATACAAAACCTCTAACTCTTGTATTATCTGTTCTTTACTCTTTGTTCTTATTTTGCGTCCATTCAGGACGATGATGTCACAGAATTCGCAATTAAAGGGACAGCCTCGGGAATACTGAATGCTCATGCTGACATAGTTATTCATGTTGATCAGTTCCCACTGGGGAGAAGGAGTCTCTTCTATATCGGGCCACTCTTGAGACGCATAAATGTGTCGGAGGCATCTCTTTTTTAAATCATCCAGAAAAGCAGGAAGCGTACTTTCAGCTTCATTAAGAACAAAATGGTCTACGCCCTCAACATCTTCATATCCAGTGGTGAAAAGAGGACCCCCAGCAACGACTTTAGTCCCGCATTTTTTGCATCTTTGAATCACTTCCTTTGCTGATTTCTTTTGAATGGTCATGGCGCTGATAAAGACATAGTCAGCCCATTGAAGGTCATTCTCGGTCAAAGCGGATACATTCATATCGATTAGTTTTTTCTCCCAGTCCTGGGGAAGCATGCTGGCCACAGTCAATAAACCCAGGGGCGGGAAAGATGCTTTTTTTGAGATAAATTTCAGAGCGTGTTTAAAACTCCAGAAAGTGTCAGGATACTTGGGATAAATTAAAAGAATTTTCAAAGCCAGATTCCTTTGAATAATTATAGTTTTATTGTATATTTAATAAAAGAGAAATTATAATTTTTTAAGGAAAACAGTTGAAGAAGTTTTCGACTATTTGATTTCAAAGATTAGAAAAGAACACCCAACGGAAAGGAGGTAAGCATGAGGACAAAAATTATGATTGACTTCTATACGAAACTTATTCTCACCATTATCGCTTTCTGTCTTATCTGGATTTGCCTTAAAGATATTAAACTGTTTCCCCAGGTTTATGCCTCTAATGCTGAGATCGTTGATGTTCGGATCAGGGGGATTGAAAGAGGCGGAGGATCAGGCTGGGAGCCGATAGTGATCGCAGCTTATGACAACCTGCCCATAGAGGTCAAAAATGTTGGAGCCATACCCGTGGAGGTGAAGAATCCGCTGTTACCTGTTGATGTGAAGAATGTAGATATGAAGAGTACCCTTAAGCCGATAGAAAAGAAATAGGTACAAAATTCCCTTATTTCTTTATTTCGGTAATTTAAAGCCTGCCTTTTTAAGCCTTATCAACGCAGTTTGGTAACGATCACATCTTTCCTCTTCAAGATAATCCTTGTAACCGATCAGCTTTAATTTGCCCAGTAGCTTTGTCCTTTCCTCTTCGGGCATCAATCTGGAATCAGTCATGGCCGCCACGTGGAAACTTACTCCTGCCTGCATTAAATTTTCAATGGCTTTAAAAGGAAGTTCATAAAACTCGCCTTTTCCACCCGTCCTTTTTTCAAACCCTTCGGGAGTCCCGGCTTTCAGAGAGACGCGGATGTGAATATTTTTATATTTTTTCAGCTTGTTCACATATTCGGGGTCTTTTCCCAAGAGAATTGCGTTAGTTTCCAGGATGAATAAGAACTGAGTTTTGCTCATGAGGTCTAAGACCTTAAGTAGATGAGAGCGGCAGAGAGTTGGCTCTCCTCCAGAAATTCTGACCTTTTTAACTCCTGCTTTTTGAGCATTTTCGACTAATTTTTGAAAAACCTGCTGAGGGGAGAAGAATTCGCCTTCATTCCAAGGAAAATCCCTTGACCAATCCACCCAGCAAAAAACACATCTCAAGCAGCAGCCAACTGTGTAGCCAGTTGAAATCCCGCCATAAACCCCAGTACAGTAGAAATGAGTATATTTTCTCGAATCTCCCTTGCAGACGATTTCCTCCGTTTGCAAGGCAAGCTTTAGCGGATCAAAAGGCTTGCTCTCCGGCGTTAAAAAGGAAGGATACTCGCCCATCATATAAATTGGCCTATTTAGCCTTATTTTAATTTATTTAAATATTCGCACCATTGGCAGGTTAGAGAAGGGGGCGGCGGGATTTGGCGATTCAAGGCGAGGCTGGCAATTTTGGAGAATATCGAAGGCAAGGGAATAGATGGTTGAGAAATATTGTGAACTACTTTTAAATGGTAGCATCGCTTGCACCCTTCATAAAGAAACGAGAAATCAGAAGGACTCAGTTTATAATTCAACGGACTATTTATTCCTGGATATCTTTGTTCAGCCGGTTCACTTAAATATTTTTTAATCGAAGGGTGGCTAGCGCCAATGAGTAATAATAAAGGATCTTTAAAGTCCCATTTATATCTCAGGGGCTCAAAATTCTCATCGACTGGTTTAGGGAGTTTAAACATAAACTCGCTTTTCGGGCCGACTTCTTCGAGTTGTATTTTTGAATAAGCGGGTTCATAGCCTTTTATTCTAGCGCATATAGTGCCTCTCTCTCTTAATTGTCTACCTTCTATTCTTATTTTGCTTCTAAATGTTCCTTCTTTGTCAGTTTTATGGATCTCACTTCTTCCACCGCCCTTTATTATAATTTTGGCGTTATCGGAGGAAATTTCAACTATCTTATCTTCGAATTTATTATTAGTTTTCAACCATAAAATCAAAGTTTTTTCTTTATTAATTCTCAAATGGCATTGAGCTTTTTCAAAAGAAAGGCCTAAAGCCAGCTCACGTGGAGGAGGGGTTAACATAAACATATCGATTGCTAAATCTACTATTAATGTATAAAATACAAGATAGAATCCTGTATAATTTACATAAAAGGTAGATCGAATGAACAATCTTAAAACTTTAGGCGCATTGAGTGCTGGGCTCCTTGCCAGGCTTTATGATGAGAATAAGCCTATTTTTAATATTAGTGATGTCCAGCATATGCTTGGTAAAAACTATAATGAAGCTACAGATTTATTGAGCGAGTTGGTTAGAAGACGAATAATCACCCGTTTAAGAGCCGGAAAATACTTGATTATTCCTCAAGAATTGGGCAGTACAGAACAATATATTGGCAATTGGTACGTGGCAGCGAGGGAAATTGTCAATTCGGCTCGCTACTATATTGCTTTTTATAGCGCTCTGCAGCACTGGGGAATGTTAACCCAGCCGTTGGTAAAAATTTTTGCAGCAACTCCTAAAAGGCAGGTCGTTCCCCGGGAGATGAGGAATAAATTGACCTTTGTTTATACGAAAGAAAAATTCATCTGGGGTATTAAAGAAGAATGGGTGACTTCAACGGACAAGGTAAGAATTTCCGATTTGGAAAAGACTCTTGTGGATGCTTTAGCTCATCCTGAATATTGCGGTGGCATCACAGAGATTGCCAAGGGGATTTGGATGGCAAGAGAAAGGATTGATTTTCAAAAATTGAAAAAATATGTCATCAAATATGATAAGAATGTTGTCGCCAAACGTCTGGGCTATATATTGGATATTTTCAGGTTTGATCAAGCAGAATTATTAGACTTATTGAGATCGTATGTGAAAGAGCGCTATGACATATTTGATCCAACTTTGCCGCTAAAAAGAGTCGATAAGAACAATTGGCGTTTGATTGATAATGTGGGGCAAAAACAAATGCTGGACCTAATACGACATTAGCCAAAAAATATGGACTATTTTCATGCGCAACGGCTGGCCTCACAACAAGGCGTCTCTGTAGATAATGAACCTCGCGATATCTATGACCTTTGGTATCTTCTTAAATTAAACATCAATATTACCAAAATAAGAGGGGAGCTTAACAGGTTATCAAAGAATTGGAAAATCTTATCGTTAAGAAGTTAATAAAAAAGTAAATCAGGCCAAAGAGCACCTGGCTTCTTGCCCTGCATCTTTAAGCTTTTCCTGACAGTCTCGAATTCCTTTCTATTATCCATTTAAGGTTTGATAAATCAAACCGCTACATTTTTAGTTTTTTTATTCATTTTTTTACTTGACAAATGCCCGCGCCGGTATTATTTTATATATGGTGAACAAAATGGTAAACAAAATCCGTAAAGAATTGACCCAGAGACAGCAGAAAGCCTTGAAGTCCATTGAGAGTTTCATCCTCGAGCACGGCTACGCCCCGACGATCCGGCAGCTCGGGAAGCTCTTGAGCATCGCTAACCCTTCGGCTGTTTTCAAGCATGTGCTGAGCCTGGAGAAAAAAGGCTACCTCAAGCGCGAGGGAGGAGAGTTGCGGCTTGCTGGCTTTCCCGCACTCCTCGAGAACCAGCTGAGGGTGCCCCTTGCCGGCATTGTCCCGGCCGGCCCCCCTCGAGAAGCCTTCGAGACTTCAGGAGAGGCCATGGATGTTCCAGCCTGGATGGTCGGCCGGCGCAGAGGCAACATTTTCTGCATCCGCGTGGATGGGAAGAGCATGGTGGATGCCTACATCGACGACGGCGATCAGGTGCTTCTCGAGCGGACGAATTCGGCCAATTCGGGTGAGATGGTGGTGGCGCTCCTGGATGACGGCTCGGTGACGTTGAAGAGGTTGAGGAGGGAGGACGGGAAGGTTTTCCTTGTCCCCGAGAACCCCGAGTTTAAGCCGATTGAGGTCAAGGAGCTGAGGATCCTGGGGAGGGTGATCGGAGTGCTCAGAAAATACTGAGGAAAGGGGACGGTTCTCTTTTAGAAAGGGCAATAGTCCCTCGAGGAGAACCGTCCCCATTTAATCCTGTAGCGGTCGGATTTATCCGACTAGTTCCTCCCTGACCCTCCCCCTTCAAGGGGAAGGGGAGGGTGGAGGTGCGATGAATCGCACCGCTACCTTAGGAGTCATTCCGAGCAACGCGAGGAATCTCTTGAGATTGCCACGACATCTTCGATGTCTCGCAATGACTATGTCAGATTGCCACGGCGCAAAGCGCCTCGCATTTAAAGAGAAACGAGAAAGACGAAGAATGAACCGCAGGTATGTTGTCCACGTTGACATCGACGCCTTTTTTGCGTCCGTCGAAGTCCTCCTTAACCCATCTCTCAAGGGAAAGCCGGTGATTGTCGGCGGCCTGCCTCACGAGAGGGGAGTGGCTTCCACCTGCTCCTATGAGGCCCGAAAATACGGCGTCCATTCCGGTATGCCCCTGCGCAAAGCCTACCAACTTTGCCCCAGCGGAATTTTCATCCGCGGCAATTACCAGGTTTACCAGGTTTTTTCCGAGAAATTTTTCCAGATCCTTCACGAATACACGCCGGATGTCGAAGATGCTTCGCTCGATGAAGCCTACCTCGACCTGACCCGCTGCCGGCCTCTTTATTCCTCTTTTCCTTCGACTGCCCGCGCCATCAAGCAGCGGGTGGAGAAAGAGCTCGGGCTCAAGGTCTCAGTTGGCGTGGGCGCCAACAAGATTCTGGCCAAGCTCGCCACCAAACGCGCTAAACCCGGCGGCTTCTTCGAGATCGAACTGGGAAAAGAAGAAGGATTCCTGCGCGCTTTGGGCATAGAATCCCTGCCCGGGATAGGGCCCAAAACCCAGGTCATTCTCCGGATGCTCAACATCCAGAAGATCGGTGACCTGTGGGGACTCCCGCGCGCCACCCTCCGCTCGCTCTTTGGCCTGGAAGGTGAGGAGCTTTATCTCCAATCGAGAGGGATTGACAGCCGTCCCCTCGTCACATCTTCCATCCCCAAATCCGTCTCACGCGAGACAACTTTTTTAGAAGACATCTGGGATAAGCGTCTCCTCCTGGCTCATCTGGCCTATCTCTGCGACCGGCTGACCCTTCCCCTGCGGCAGGACCATCTTTTTGCCCACATCATCGAGGTCAAGGTCAGGTACTCTGACTTTAAGACCGAAGTCCGGCGCCGCCTTCTTCTCTCGCCGCTCCAGGAGACGACCGAGATTTTCAGGATTGCCCACGACCTTTTCCTTGGGCTTTTCTCCCACTCGCGCCTCGCCCTGCGGCTGGTCGGAGTGAAAGCCTCTGACTTGGTGAGAGCCAGGCCCCGTTCGCTTTTCGAACCCTACTCGGAGCGCAAGGAGCGACTGGGAGCGGCGGTGGACCGGGTGAGGGAAAAATACGGGTTTGGCTCGCTCCTCACCATCCGGGAGAAGATGCTCGACTCTCTCTACGAGTTTGAAAAAAAGCGGGGCTTTGTCCTGAAGACGGCCTCGCTCACCAAGTAAGAGGAAGCATATGTTCATCCCTCTCCGCGTTCATTCTGTTTATAGCAAGGGAAGAGGAGGCGCCACTCTGGAGGAGCTCGCTTCCTGGATCTCTCAGAGAAAACTCCCTTGCGCAACTCTCTCCGACATCGCCAACCTCTACGGTTGGGCAAAGTGGAAGCGGGCTGCGGGCAAGGCGGGTTTTACGCCTCTTTTCGGCTGTGAGCTGGAGGTCGGAGGAAAGGCTTTTTTATTCTTGGTGAAAACCAGGGATGGTTACTGGAATTTGATGGAGATTTTCAACCGGAAGGAGATCGGCGCAACCGAAGGCCTGATTTCGATCTTTATCCCGGAGGCAAATGGGAGCGGCAGTGAAAACTGTTCTGAAGGGCTTAACGGCCTTCGCGCACGGGTGAGCGATTTTTACCTGGGCTGCGATTTTTCAAATTTCAAAAGAGCCGCAGCTTTGGCTCAGACGAGCGGTTTGCATCTGGTGTGGGCAAACCCCTTGAAATTCATCAAAAACCCCGAGAGGCTCATCCTCCTCCACGCCATCCACAAAAAGATTCCCTTCCCGCCTGAGAGAGATAAGCTGCGTGAGAAGGTGAACCTCTTCGGCCCTGACCAGGAGAGTTTGGCTCTCAAAAAATTTGGCTCCGTGGTAAAGGATGCCTTTAGTAAGACTTTCGAAGTCGCCGAGAAATGCCAATTTTCTTTCGAGGGAATCGTCCCGCCCCTCCCTCCGGACATTTTTTCCACAACTCTTCGTGATGAAGTGATGATGAGGCTCCGGAGTATGAAGAACCTCACCTGGCGGGAGAGGCAGCGGGTGCGGCGCGAGCTCGCCGTGGTTGAAAATTCAGGCTTTGCTCCCTACCTCTTGATTGTCCACGATGTCGTCCAGTTCGCCCGAAAGCGCGGCATCCTCCACAACCTTAAAGGCTCAGGAGCTTCCTCCTTTTTAACTTACCTTCTCGGGATTTCCCACATCAGCCCCTTGGAGTTCGACCTCTACTTCGAAAGATTCCTGAACAAGGGCCGGAATGACCCGCCGGACATCGACCTGGATTTTGATTCGAGGAAGAGGGATGAGGTTCTCGCTTATGTGCTGAACAAATACGGAAAAGGAAAAACAGGCGCGGCTTTTGTCTGCAGCCTGAAGAACTATCGCGCCCGGTCCGCGCTCTACGAGACTGCCCGCGCCTTCGGCGTCCCGCCCGAGGAGGCGCGCTCCATGAGCAAACGCATCCCGTTTTTTGCGGAGCCGGATTATCTGAAAAAGGATAACCCCGCTCCCGGCTACTTCGAGGTCTGGAAGCTGGCTTCAGAACTCAGCTCGGTTTACTGCGAGATCTCGCTCCATGTTGGTGGAGTTATCCTCACTCCGGCACCCACGAGCCGCTACCTGCCGCTTGAAGAGTCGGCCAAGGGCCTGCTCATGACTCACTTTGACCGGGATGCGGTGGAGGATTTGAAGCTGATCAAACTGGATTTACTCTCGGTGAGGGGGCTTGCGGCGATTTCTGAAACCAAACAGAGGCTCGGTATCCGGGGCATTCCCCCTCAGGACGCAAAGGCTTATAGCCTGCTGAAGAGCGCCCAGACCATCGGCTGTTTTCAAGTGGAGAGCCCGGCCATGATGAACCTCCTCCGCCGCATGAAGCCTGAGAATATCTACGAACTGACTCAGGCTTTAGCCCTTATCCGGCCCGGCCCGACCGAGAGCGGAATGAAGGAAGTGCTGCTCCGCAGCCGTGAGAAGAGGGCTGTGTTCCGTGATCCTTTCCTGGAAAAAATTCTCCCTGAGACAGGCGGACTTCTCCTCTACGAGGAACAGGTGATGCAGGTTGGGGAGCGGGTGGCAGGCATGCCTCCTGAAGAAGGCGACATTCTCCGCCGCAGCCTTAAAGCCAAAAAGGCCGAACCTGCGCTTAAAGAGAAGTTTTTCAAGGAGGCGAAGGAGAGGGGGTATGCTGTGTCCGAGATAGAAAAGCTCTGGGAGACGATGGAGAAATTCTCCTCCTACTCCTTCAACAAAGCGCACAGCGCCTCCTACGCCAACATGGCCTACCAGGCTGTGTATCTCAAGGCGCATCACACCGTCCCTTATTTCGCGAGTGTGCTCAACGCCGGCGGCGGTTACTACGGCCTTGAGGAGTACATCGAGGAAGCAAAGAGGCGTGGGATTAAGATTTTGGGGCCGGATGTCAACCGGAGCTTCTACCAGTTTGAAGTGGAAGGCAGGGATATCCGGGTGGGGCTTACTTCCATTAAGGGGCTGGCTTTGAAGACCGCAGAGAAAATCATCGAGGAGAGGAAGAACGGGGAGTATGTTTCTGTTGAGGATTTTCTCTCACGCGTCCACCTGACAAAGGCTGAACTCCTGTCGCTCATCCGAACTGGAGTCTTCGATTCCCTCGAGCCGCGCCGGACGCGGCAGATCCTCCGCTATTTCCAGGGGCTTGAAGATATGGAGGAGGTCTCGGATTTGGACCCGCGGGAGAAGGCCAAGATGCTCATTGATGCGCTCGGGTTCAGCCCGGATGGAGACCCCCTCGAGATTTTTGAGGGGAAGAGGCCCGACCTTCGTATAAAAGATTTGAGGGATTGGGTGGGAAAGGAAGTGGAGCTTGTGGTCAGGGTGGTGGACGCCCGGCAGAAAGGTGTTAAAGGTGGGCAGAAGTACTTTTTTCTTTTTGAGGACGAGACCGGAATCCTGGAAGGAATAGGCGAGAAGAAGTGCCTGACTTTTGGCTCGCCGCCAGTCTGCTTCGTGAGGGGGGAGGTGAGGAGCGATGGCGGCGGGTTGGCCAAAATTTTCAACTGCTCCTTCCTCCGCTCCTTCTGAGCCCTAGCTAAACATAGCCATCAGGAACGAGTCTTTTGATAATTATTATATGTCAAAAATATCCTACAGAAATAATTTGACTTACATTAACATTTATGGCATGCTTTATAACGAAAAGGAGAAAATGTCCATGGATACATACGCCTCGGTTAAAGGGCAAATCGTTATACCTGCTTCTGTGCGACGAAGATTAGGGATAAAAGAGGGGACGCGCATTCAAATTGAGGTGGATGAACAAACAAGTCAAATCATACTCACTCCAGTTACGCGCTCCTATATCCACAGTCTGCGGGGAAAATATAAGGGCAAGGCCTTGCTTAAGGCGCTTAGGGATGAAAAGAAAAGAGAAAGGGAACTCTAATGCCTAAGAAACCCAGGCCGGTGATCCTTGATTCCTGGTCTGTATTAGCTTATCTGGAAGATGAACCCGAGGGCAAACAAGTTGCCGACATCATCATCGAGGCCCATGAAAAAGGCGCGCCGATAATGATGACCGCTGTCAACATAGGTGAAACCTGGTATATAGTAGCCAGACAAACTTCAACACATGAGGCTGATCATCTAATAGCAGATCTAAGGCAGCTTGGAATTGAAATCAAGAATGTGGATTGGAAGCTTGCTCGTGAAGCTGCCAGCTTCAAGGCCAAAGTCCGCATGTCTTTTTCCGACTGTTTTGCTGCGGCTTTGGCCAAGGAAAGCAAAGGAGACCTGGTTACTGGAGATAATGAATTTAGGCAGGTCGAAAGGGAAATTAGAATTATTTGGCTTAAACAATAAAAAGAGAATCCTCATTCAGGAGGAACCGATGGACGTCACCCAAGTCATTCAAGAAAGAAGAGCCTACCGATCGCTAGAGCCGGTCACAATTGCTGAAGAGGTTGTCAGGGATCTTGCGCTTCATGCTCAGCTCGCTCCCTCCTGCTTCAACAACCAGCCGGCGCGGTTTGTTTTTGTCTATGATCCAGAAGTGTTAAAGCAAATGTATGTGGCCTTGTCGCAAGGAAATGAATGGGCGCAGGCCGCATCGATGATTATTGCCGTATTCAGCAAGAAAGAGGACGATTGTATTATCAAGGATAGAGAATATCATCAATTCGATTGCGGCTTGGCAACAGCTTTTCTGATCTTGCGCGCGACAGAGCTCGGCCTTGTGGCCCACCCCATTGCCGGCTACAGCCCCAAGAGAACAAAGGAAATTCTCGGAATTCCAGATGAATACCAGGTCATCACCCTGATCATCGTCGGCAAGCATTCAGATACAATCAGCCCTGGTCTTTCTGAGAAACAGGTCGAATGGGAAAAATCCCGGCCCGAACGATTCCCTTTTGAAATAGTTGCTTACTTAAATCATTTTAAGGCTTCATCCACCATCGCCAAATAGTTTTCAACTAAAATATAGCTCGGGATTGAGTCGCTGAAACCGAGAGCGAATCTCCCGTGCCTTCTGCAGATCTCAATGATCCAACCTGTTTTTTGGCGTGCTCATTCAGGAGAAGCTGCCGCCAGGATGTTCACGTCCAAACCGCCCAGGATAGCGATCCAATACAACGGCCGCGGAGCGCCAGAAATTCCTGAACGGGAATGATGGCATCCTCAGAAGAGTGTTTGCGAGCAATTGTCTGCAAAAGCTAAATATGAGTTCGCCCCTCCCCTCCGCGACAGCTTTCACTAGATCAGGATTATTACCACCGGTATCCGGCTGCGGCCAAAAGGATTTTTCTATTCAGCCTTTTGTCGCTTATTCTGGAGAAATGAACCTCCACCCTAATCTTCTTCGCAAAGTACCAGACAACGCCCGAAATAACTATCCTAGCTTGCTCGAAAAGCAAATCCTCAATAGTCAAGATTTCAAAAGGCCGCGAACCCTGGCCATAGCCGACATAAAGATAATTTTCTCTTGAAAAATATCTTCTGAGGTTTAAAATCCAAGAAAAGGAGTGGTCGCTATCCCCTGAACCGTAATAACAGCGAAGGAAGGGATAATAGTTGCCGAGATAACAACCCAGGGAGCCGAGATAGACTGTGACGGGTTTTGAGCCAAAATTCATCCGCCAGACACCTAGGGAGGTTTCAGCAGAAGAGAAAAATCCTTGATAGAGTTCGAGGAGATAGGATGACCTGGGATAACAGACAGCCCGGGGAGAATAATTGAAGTCCAGATAACCATAGGCTTTTGACCATAAGCGGGGATAGAATTCGATTCCGTACTGAACGTCTGTAATATGAAGCTGTTGAGTATGATTGAACTTTAAGATGAGAGGTCCAGGACTCTGAGGCCAGTTCAGATGAAGCGAGAACTGATCGCTTTGAAAATCATCTCTTTGGTCGTTGAAATTTTCGATCTTGTGATGATAGCGGATTTCAAACTTTTCCAGGAAACGGGGGCGGGCTCTGGTTAAAGCGGCTCTGTAATCTCTGTTATCTGGCTCCAGTTCGATCGCCCTCTGAAGATTCTCTATAGCTTTGCTGTAATTCCCTACGCCTTGATAAAGTATGCCCAGATGGTAATAAATTTCTGGGTTCTTGGAGTCACGTTCCAGAATTCGCTGATAGATGGCCTCAGCCTGGCCAGAGCGGCCCTGCCAGGCCGCAATCTCAGCAGTGCCGATAAGCGCCTCCTCATTATCCGGACTCAGCTTGAGGATTTCTTCATACCGGGCCAAAGACTCTAGATATTTTTTTTCCCAAGATTTGATCCTGGCTTCTAAAAGAAGCACATCCGTATTTCCCGCATAGAGCACGGCCATTTTTTGGAGTAGATTCAGTGCTTTCTCCCATTCTCCAGAAAAAGCATAAGCCTGCGCAAGGATAAAATTCAGGTCATAGTTTTCAGGTGTATATTCAAGTTCCGCAAGGCATATTATGATCGTCGCTTTATAATCCTGAGACCTCAGGGCCCGCAGCGCTCTATCGAATGGACTATTGTCGCCAGAGTACAGTCCCAAAGGGAGAAAAGCAAGGTAAAGGATTGCTAACAAAACCAGGTATCTTTTCATGAGTGTGATTGCTCTATGACAAAGCCTTTCCTCTCCATTTGACCCCATTTTTTTTCTCCTCGAGTTAAATCAAAGAATGCTTTCGCCCGTACAAATGATAAAAACTGCCGATAAAGGAAATTCTCCAAGACGCCGAAGGCGATGATGATCAAGATGTCCGTCAGTCGAGGATAGCGCCGCAAAAAAAACTCTTCCAAGAGAATGGCGGCCAGAGAAATAAGTGTTCCAAAGACGATAGCTAGAAGAAAAAAATCCAAAGCAAAAGGATAATTGACCTTCCCCAAAAAGACGTAACAGGCAAAAATGACATAGCCCAGAAGTTCCAAGAGGGGGCCGAACATTTCGAAGATAACATAAAAGGGCATAGCGAACATTCCTGTGGCTCCGTAGCGGGGATTTAGGAACATCTTAAAGCTATGGAAAAGAGACTCGATGAGTCCCCGATGCCAGCGGTTTCTTTGTCTCTCTAGGCCCTTGAGTGTTTCAGGTGCTTCCGTCCAGCAGATGGGGTCGGGAATGAAGGTAATCCGATAAGGTCTCTTCTGTTCATGAAGATACTTGCGCATCCGGACTACCAAGTCCATGTCTTCGCCGATCGTATCATTCCGATAGCCGCCGATCTGGAGGGCGATGTCTTTGCGGAAGATCCCGAATGTCCCTGAGATGACCAAGATGCTCTTCAGCATGCTTAATGCCATGCGGCCACCCAAGAAAGCCCTGAGATATTCGATGATTTGAAAACGAACGAAGAAATTGCGAGGCAGTCTGACCCTGAGGATCCTGCCTCTTTCGATCACGCACCCGTTACTCAAGCTGACGATCCCTCCTGCCCCGACCGTTCTCTCGGGATCTTCATGAAAAGGACGCGCGACCTTCAGGAGGGCATCCCTATCGAGGACGGAGTCGGTGTCGATGGCACAAAATAAAGGATAGCGGGAGACATTGAGGCCGGCGTTCAGAGCGTCCGCTTTTTTTCCGTTTATCTTATCAACGACAACTAATTTGGGTTCTAGGGGAGAGACATAGATACCTCGAATGGGTTGTGTTTCGATCGATTTCTTGAAAACCTTTTTCACCTTTTTCAGATCAAAAGTCCTGATGAGTTTTTCCAGGGTTAAATCATCAGACCCATCGTTGACGACAATGACTTCGTGGAGCGGATACTGCAAAGAGAGGAGAGACTTGACACTTTCGATTATGTTCAGTTCCTCGTTAAAAGCAGGGGCAATAATGGAAACTGGTTTCGCCAGGGGAAGCGAAAGGACCTCGTTCATCCGGACATTGCTAGTCAGGCTCCGGTAACGAAAAATCCCAAAGAGTGAGAAAATCAAGAAAAAGAGATAAAAGCTGTTGATCAGGAAAAAATAGGCAAGGATGAAGTTGTTAAAAATGTGAATTATGAAATTCAAGTAAGCCAACATTCATTCACCTTGAATAGCGCAAATCGTCAAGAGCCATTTCGGCCATGTCGGAGGCAAAACGGTCTATTTTTTGCTGAGAAACTTCTTCAAGACGCCTGATTCCTTGGGGGCCAAGCTTGAGGAGACCCTCTCGGGCGTTGTAGCGAACATACCAGAACGGCGAGAAGAGGGCTTCTGTGAGAATTTCAAGAGCTTCAGGGTTTTTCAGGTTTCCAAGGCTTTTAATCGCCTGGGCCTGGACCTCCCAAGCATTATCCCGTGCCAGTTTAAGCAATGTTTCATAAGAATCCGGAATAAGCAATTTCCCAAAAGCTTTGGCCACTTTGATCCGGATCTCTTTTTCGTGGTGGCTGGCCAAGTCCAGGAGCTCCGGGTAGAGAGAACCGAGAGGAATCTTTCCTGCGAGTTCGATCAATAAGCTCATTTTTTCGACCGAGAGCGATTTCTTCAGATAGTTCTTAATCAGAGGCTCTATTTTATTTCCAATGCCAAAGATAATGCTCGTGTAGGTGTAAATGTTGGGGCAGGAATCTTTTTCAAAAACCTGAAAGACCAGAGACAAAGTGTCCTGATCTGGAACATGAGCAAGGGCATTGACGGCCGCCAGTTTGACCAGTGGCTTATCGTGAAGGAGTTCAAGGAAAGTCGCGGTTTCGGAAGAAACGGCAAAAAGGCCGAGGAGACGCGTTGCTCTCAAACGGCGGATAACTAAGTGCGAATGGAGGTCTTTCAGAAGTCTCTCTTTTAGAGCATGATCGAAGATGATCTTTAAAATCTCCCGGCCATTACCAGAAATCGTTTCCATAAAGTTGACCAGGACTTGGGTCAGCGCTTTGACTTGAGATTTATATTTCTGAGCAACCTGAATGGCCAATTCTGGCTTTCCCAGCGAGATCGCCATGAGAATTTCTTGTTCGGCTTGAAGATACCGTGTTTTAAACATGGCTTCTTGATACTGGATGATGATCCTTCTCAAAACAATAAACGTCAGCAGACAGATACAGAAGAGGAGACAGAAGAGCAGGCTATAGGTAACAACGATCCGAAGAAAGATATTCATGGGGAAGCCTTTATCACTATTTTGATTATAAGCTGCGAGAAATTGGACACGTGATTTTTTATCTCTTCCTTGATTTGCTGGATGAACTCCAGGATTTCTAGCTCCTTGAGCCCGATCTTGAGTTCAAATCCCTTCCTTTGGCCGTCCATAATTTCTAAAACAGGATGTGGCAACTGGCCTGCTTGTTTTTCAACGCAGCCGACTATTTTTTGAGTTGAGTCTGAGGCTTTCAATCTCGTCATCCTTATTCGCACTTATACTAAATAACAGATTATAAAAAAGATGGTATGCCCAGTTGAGGTGAATTTAGGGGTGATTTTTAGGTTTTTTCATCATCGTTGAAGATGAGGGGAACTCATCTCAAGAGAAGATACTCTGTTGTGCCTTTTGCAAGAATATCTTTTCTGAAAGCCCAGGGCTGGTGCCTGGTTGAAAAGGCTCGTTTCCCTGAAGGCTTCGAACGCATCTGCGTCCCGAAGTTCGGGCCGGAGAGAGCTGTTTAAGAAGAATATTTAGGGGAAATTGGCCAGTTTATTTTGATTGAAATTTCGCTATGAATCTTTTGGAATCAAGGATGGGTTTTGCGAGTACTTGTTTTCATCGTTCGCGGGTGAAGCTTGCGTCATGAGCAATTGCGCTCAGACAATGATTTCTTTCGGCTTTTCTCTCAGGTTATAGTTGGACGCCATGCTGCGGCAGTAGGCTCCTGCGCACAAGACAGCCAGAATATCGCCTCTCTTGGGGAGGGGCATGAGTCTTTCCTTTCCAAAGACATCGCCCGTTTCACACAGATTCCCGGCCACAGTCACACGCTGTTTATTCCCTCCGTCCACATCCGAGCAGTTGACAATCTCATGGTGGGCTTGGGTGTAGATGGCAGGCCGAGGCACCATGTTGAATGTCCCTCCGTTGACGCAGGCGAAAATATTCTTGTAGCTTTCTTTGCTGTATTCCACATGCAGGAGAAGAACTCCAGCATTTCCCATCAAATATTTTCCAGGCTCCAATGCCACCGCCTTAATTTTTAGCCCGGCTCTTTTTATTTTTTGACAGATATATTGCACATATTCTGCAACCGGAAATATTCCCTGGGTTTTATAATATTTCGGACCAAACCCTCCGCCGAAATCTAAAAATTCTAGCTCGAAGCCTTTTTTTTCAAGCTCTCTCGCCTTTTGGATCATTCGATCCACAGCTACTTTGATAATTTCGAAGTCCTCTCTGACCCATCCGGAACCAAGATGCTGATGCAAGCCGACTGGAACAAACCCAGACTGAGCTGCCTTTTCGTAAGCCATCAGGACCTTACTTTCTTCAACTCCAAACTTGATTGGGGTCCCGTCAGAAGACCTCTCACCGGCAGTTATCGTCTTGGGGCTGAAGCCCCGGCCCACTCCAGGGTTCCATCTGACCGAAACTCTAATCTTTTTGTTCCTGAATCCGCTTCCCTTGATCTCTGTCATTAGTTCTAATTGTTCGAGAGCATCGATGTTAATAGTGACGCCATCGTGGCTGAAAACCTCTTGGAGGTCTCGACCGCTGACGCTCGTCCCCGTGAAGAGGATTTTCTGAGGAGGGAACCCGACCCTCACAGCTTGGCTTACTTCGCCCGGAGAGACGGCATCAATCCAGGAGCCCTGTTTCCTCAAAATTTCGAGAATTTTTCTGTTGGGGTTTGCCTTCAGGGCATAGCAGATTCTGACTCCAAACTGGGTCCCGTCTGGAAAGGCTTTGAGGAGGCTTCGGAAATTTGAAATGAGCTGTTCTCTGCTGTAAACATAGAGCGGAGTTCCATGCTTCTTGGCAACCTCAGAGGCTTCTCTGTCACCGAGATAGAGTTTATTGTCTTTGACTTTCAAAAAGTCATCTTCCCACCACATCATCGCTGACTTTCCTTATCATTTTTTTTATCTTTTCCAAAGAGGTCGAGCTGGCCGCTTTTGAGGCGTTTGACAATCTCGTCCAGCACGGGATACTGTTTGAGGAGAAGGTGAGGGATATCCAGTTTTTCTCCGGTGATCATGTTCTTAATCTGAAGAGCATTAGCCAGAGCTTGCCCGCGATAGTGGTTATTAGTGATAACAAAAACTTTATCGCTTTTTTGGCCCAACTCTTTTATTCTCTGGATCCAATCTTCAAGTTCATCCTGGCCGTAAAGATAATTGTACCGATCATCCCGTCCGGCGTCTTCCCGGAACCAATCCTTGTAGTTTCTTCCATGAAACCGGACATAGGAGAAGTGAGGGTTCGTAGCGATAGCACTGGGCTTGATCGAATTAGGGAATAAGGGCTGGTCGATGTTGCACAAGCAGACATGGTGCTCTCGAAGAAGATTATAGAAATCTGGATTGAGCCAGGAAGAATGCCTCAGCTCTAAGGCTAATGGGAAATCTGAAAAGAGCTTGAAAAGATCAACCAAATATTTGGCGTGAGCATCGCTGCGGACATAAGACCAGGGAAATTGGAGGAGGAGGCAAGCCAGCCTGTTCCGCGCCCTGAGAGGCTCAATCCCGATTTTGAAGTCATCCACATCCTTTTGCGTAAAATCTTTTCTGTGGTGAGTGAAAATTTGGTGAAGCTTGACTGAAAAAAGAAAGTCGGGATATTGTTCGATTTTTTTCACCCAGGATAAAGAAAGGTAGATTGTCGCCGGCCGGTAAAAAGTGCTGTTGATTTCGATGATATCGATATATTGCGCCAGAAAAACGAGGGGGTGAAAGCCGCGACCCTTCTTTTCAGGGTAGACAATTCCCTCCCAGTCCTCATAACTCCAGCCGGCTGTTCCGATGTAATAGCGTGCCATCGAGACTTTATTTTAAGGAATTAAGCAGAAATGTCCAACAGAAAACATTTCTTTTTTCGTGATAAAAATAAGAAGGGTTCAAAAAGGGCCTTGCTCCCCGCTTCGATCGGCGGCCTGTTTCAAACTCTATTTTCACAGAGTTGGATGCTTCCTGATTGACTTTATTTAAAATATAAGTATTTAAATATTATGCATTTTAAAGAAAACGTCCTTGCTGCCCACAAACGGATCCAGCCGGATATCAAAAAAACTCTACTCCAATTTTCGCGGCCAATGAGCCAGATGTTCAGGGCTAAAGTCTGCCTTAAATGGGAGAACGAGCAACTCACTGGGTCTTTTAAGCTAAGGGGAGCTTTGAACAAAATTCGCACGCTTTCGGCTGAGGAGAAGAAGAGGGGACTTGTTTCAGCCTCAACGGGGAATCATGGCCTGGCTATTAGCTATGCTTCGCAGCTGGAAAAGGTTGACCTGACACTCTTTTTGCCAAAGAGTGCTTCGCCGGTGAAGATCGAAAAGCTGAGAAAGTACCCGATCACTCTGATGTTTCATGGCGAGAGTTGTGAGCAAGCAGAGATTTATGCGCGCGAGTATGCCCAAAAAAATGGCAGGATATACATTTCCCCCTACAATGACTGCGATATTGTGTATGGCCAGGGGACTTTGGGCTTTGAAATTCATGAGGATTTGCCTGATGTGGAGGATGTACTCGTTCCTGTCGGGGGAGGCGGGCTGATCGCAGGGATAGGCGGTTATCTGAAATCTGTCAACCCGGCCATCCGAATTCATGGAGTAGAACCTGTGAATTCGAGTTTTATGGTGGCTTCGATTCGAGCCGGGAAAATCGTCGAAATCGATGAGAAAAAGACCTTGGCCGATGGAGTTGCTGGAGGAATTGAACCGGGCTCTATCACCTTTCCTTTGTGCCAAAAGTATGTGGACGGTTATTTAACAGTCACCGAGCGGCTGATCAAAAACTCAATTGCCCTTCTTTATGAGAAGCACACAAAAGTTGTCGAGGGCGCGGCCGCGCTCTCTCTGGCTGGGCTGATGAAAGCCAGGGATGCGTTTCGGGGCAAAAAGGTAGTTCTGGTGGTTAGCGGCGGGAATATTGCTCCGGATTTGTTTAAAAAGATTGTTCGCAAGTAATGATTTTGGCCATTAAAATGGACATTCTATAAATTGTAGCGGTCGGATTTATCCGACCTTATATTTAAAGGGCAATGAATCGCACCGCTACATTATCACCCAGTCTGAGTACGAGCAAAGGGTGACAATCTCTGTAAAAAAAGATTGCCAGGTCATCCCTTTTTTGTTTATCATGTTCAAGGTATCCTCAATGAAAAAAGTCTTTATTCTTATCTTACTTTTTCTGTCCCTTTTTCCCTGTTGCGAAAGAAAACAGAAGAATCCTTCCCAGGCCAAGGAGAGAAAACTTTATTCGATCGGCATTTTTCAGGTTAATGACGCACCAACCCTGAACGAAGTGAGAAAGGGAGTGATCCAGGCCCTTGAAGAGGCCGGGCTTCGCGACGGCGTGAATGTCAACCTCAAAATCCGGAATGCCATGGGCGATATTTCCGAAGTTCAAAGGATTGCCCAGGAGTTCGCCGAAAAGAAAATGGACATTATCATTCCCCTTTCCACTCCCTGCCTGCAGGCGGCCCTGATTGAAACGCGAAACATACCGATCATTTTTTCGTCAGTGGCAAATCCTTATCTCATCGGAGCCGGGAAAACAGCCCAGGAACATTTAAGCCATGTCACGGGCGTCGCCTCCACCGGACCTGTCAAACAAATGGTGACATTCATCCATGAAGTTTTGCCCCGCGTTAAAAGATTGGGGACTCTCTGGACCCCCTCCGAACTCAATTCCGAGTTTTATTTAGAGCTGGCCAAAGAGAGGGCAAGCGAGCTGGGATTAGAAATTATCACTGTTCCCGTTCAAAATCCCAATGAGGTTCTCCTTTCCGCGCAGATTTTGATGAATAAAAAAATTGAAGTCATCTGCCAGATTTCTGATAACACCATCAACGCCTCTTTTGAAACACTGGGCCGGGTGGCTGAAGAAAATGCGATTCCTCTTTTCGGGGGATTTCCCCTTTCGGCTCAATTCGGTGCCTGCGCCGCCATGGGGTACGATTTTTTTGAGATGGGGCATAAGACAGGTCAGATAGTGCTCCGTGTTAAAAACGGAGAAAGCCCTGCCCGCATCCCCTTCCAGCACATGGAAAAAGTGAATCTGTATCTCAATTTGCAGGCCGCAGAAAAGCAAGGAGTGATCTTTCCTGAAAAAATCCTGAAGAGTGCGGATAAGATTTTGGGGCTGTGAAAAAGAAATTTCTCAAATTTGCCGCTATTTTTGCCTTCTTTTTCCTTTTGGGCGTGAGCGTTTTCCTGTTTTTTTCTTTCTACGTTTCGCTTCCAAAAACAAAAGGGAAAGTCCAGCTCAAAGGACTGACCTCGGACGTTCAAATCATCAGGGACCGATGGGGCATTCCCCACATTTTTGCTCAGAATGAAAAAGACCTCTTTTATGCCACGGGATTTATTCATGCTCAAGAAAGAATGTGGCAGATGGAAATAACGCGCCGGGCAGGTTTTGGAAGGCTCTCAGAAATATTCGGCCGGATGACTCTGGAGAGGGACAAATTTTTGAGAAATTTGGGGCTTAAAGAAGCGGCCCAAAGAGATTATGAAAACCTTACTCCTGGGATGAAAGAGCTCCTGTTTTCATACAGCCAGGGTGTCAATTCCTGGATTCTTTCCCGAAAATTCAACTGGCCTCCTGAATTTCTGCTCTTGCGTCACCGGCCCGAGCCCTGGAATGTCATGGACACAATCATCATCAAAGAAATCATGGCGTTGCTCCTTTCTGTGGATTATGCGAGTGAAGTGGTTCGGGAAAAATTGGTGAAAAAACTTGGGCCTCAGAAAGCTCTCGAGATATTGGAGGAAGGAGTTGAGATTCCCCTCACGACGAGCGAAGAACCTTTTTCATCAGCTGAGATAAAAAATTCATTTTTATTCCAGGGCAGCAACAACTGGGTTTTGTCTGGGAGCCGGACCCAATCTGGTAAACCTCTTTTGGCCAACGACCCGCACCTCGAAATAAGCCTTCCTCCCGCCTGGTACGAGGCTCAACTCTATTGCCCTTCGATGAATGTGATTGGAGTTACGTTGCCTGGAGTTCCTCTTGTTATTCTCGGCCATAACCAGTCCATCGCCTGGGGGATGACGAACTCTGGGGCTGATGTCCAGGACCTTTATCTCGAAAAACTCGATTCTTCCCGGGAAAAGTACTTTGCTGGAGATGGCTGGAAACCTTTGACCAGAAAAGAAGAAATCATCCTGGTCAGAGGCGCCGAGAAGCCGGAAAAGCTGGACGTGCTCTGGACAGAACGCGGACCGATCATCTCGCCGATCATCATTGACAGCCAAGTGCCTTACTCTCTTAAGTGGACAATCCATGAAGGAGGGAAAACTTTTGAAGCCATTTTTCTTCTCAATAAGGCTCAAAACTGGAAGGATTTTGCAGAAGCCCTGAAATATTTTGACGCTCCCTCCCAGAATTTCGTCTATGCGGATATCCAGGGAGATATCGGTTATTACTTGTCCGGGAAAATTCCTCTCAGAGCGAAGGAAGTTGGACTTTTCCCCTATCCAGGCTGGAAGGAAGAAGGCAAATGGCGGGGATTTTTGGAAGAAGAAAAAAAGCCCAATATTCATAATCCTGCCGAGGGAGTTATTGTCACCGCCAACAATAAAATCACTCCTGACGATTATCCCTATTACATCAGCTGCGATTGGGATGCTCCTTTTAGGGCCAAACGGATCAAAGAACTTCTGCTGAAGCACGAAAAGCACAGCGTTGAATCTTTGAAGCCAATCCAGAATGACGTCTATTCTAAAAATGGCGAACTCTTTCTGCCCCTTATCCGAGAGTTAAAAGATGCTGAAGGGAAGGCAGCCAAGGCTCAAGCCATTCTCAAAGGCTGGAATCTCGAGATGACGTCAGGGAAAGAAGCAGCCCTCTTTGAAGTTTTTATGGATTTCTTCCACGAAGAAGTTTTGAAGGATGAGCTGGGAGAGGATTTTAAGAGCTTTGACTCGCTCTTTCGGCGCAAATGGGCCGGACTTCTCAGAATTCTTTCTGACCCCTTTTCTCCTTGGTTTAACAATAAAAGCACAGCGCGTGTGGAAAATCGGGCGGAAATTGTAAAAACCAGCTTGGCTAGAGCTTACGAGTGGCTGGAAAAGAACTATGGTGCTCAAGACGATTGGGATTGGATGAGGATGCACTCCATCAAGTTCCAGCATGCGCTGGGGCAGGCGCCTCTTTTCTGGTTTTTCAACCGAGGTCCCTACCCAATGAATGGCGACCCTTTCACTGTGAGAGCATCTTTCTCCGGAAGCTACAAAACAACTCATGGCGCTTCCTTCCGTCAAATCATTGATCTTTCGAACCTCAAGAATTCGATAAGTGTCATCACTTCCGGCGAAAGCGGGCATTTTCTCAGCCGCCATTACGATGACCAGATTTCCCTCTGGCTCGAGGGCCAATACCATCCGATGCTTTTTGAACGCAAAGATATCCAAGAAAACGCTTCGGGGACTCTGCTTCTTAAAGCCTCTCAATAAAGGATGCATCTGTTTAGGTGATATGATGCGACAATCCGAGGAGGGTGGCACGGCGGAGGGGCTCCCCACCCGCCCGGAGCCTCACGGCGTTTGAATCATTTCCTTTGCGGTATCTTGCGGGAGCGGAGGCGAGGACGGATGGGGAGGAGCCGTGACAGGACCCTATTCCTTATCAGTGGCATCACATAAATCGATGCATCACTAAATAAATTGCAATTTGAGCTTCTATCTTAGGGATGATTAGAGGAGGGGGAAAGAAAATAGGTGTTGGCCGTGGCCAATTGGAATGGACTTTTTTATGGCCTGATGCGTAAGCTCAGTTGCCCGCAAGCAAGCTCTTTGGAGTGAGAAGCCTTTGGCCAGGAAGCAGAGGACGGCGGAGGAAAGAAAACATCCGGTTCCATGGACAATTTTCTTTAGCTTTTGATGGTCATAAAAATGCAATTTCCTTCCATCGTACAAAACATTGATTGCCCTTTTTTCCAGATGCCCTCCCTTGATGAGGCATGGGATGCGGGCTAGTTGATAAATCTGTTTGGCCGCTTCCTTCATATCCTCTATATTTCGGACCCTAGCTCTGGTTATCAGTTCAGCTTCTTCCAGATTGGGAGTGACTAAAGCGGCCTTGGCATGGATAGCAGCCACGAAGGAAGGAATGGATTTTCTTTCCAAAAGCCAGGCGCCGGAGCTAGCTCTGAACACGGGGTCGATGACCTTTGGAATTTCTTGATTCTCTGCTAAGATTTTTCTGATGACGGAGATATTTTCTTTCGAGCCCACCATGCCAACCTTGATTCCCGAGAAAGAGACATCCTCTTTGATAGTCTTGTATTGCTCCCAAACCAACCTTGGAGATAAGCCGTGGATTCGGTTCACTAGCTGGGTGTTTTGGGCTGTGATGGAAGTTAAAACGGCCATTCCCTGAAACCCGAGTTGTCCGAAAACATTCAAATCCAGCAGAACACCGGCTCCAGAAGAGGGATCAAATCCTGCAGCAG
>Ga0315280_10000888_pt1 | contig 54068 bp, 56 predicted proteins | sample YL17G06_40_MG_FD_203697 | JGI IMG/M metagenome (GOLD analysis project Ga0315280, IMG submission 203697) | Sediment microbial communities from Yellowstone Lake, YNP, Wyoming, USA - YL17G06_40 | ecosystem: Environmental > Aquatic > Freshwater > Lake > Sediment | place: USA: Wyoming | collected... | reverse complement strand
GTCTTCACCAGGTCCTCGCCCTCGGCCGAGGTCATGGCCAGGGGCTTCTCGCACAGCACGTGCTTGCCGGCCTCCAGCGCCTTTTTGGCCACCGGGTAGTGGAGGTGGTTGGGCGTGCAGACGTGCATGATATCGATGTCCGGGTCGGTCAGGACCTCGTCGATGTTGCTGGTGTAGCGGGTCAGGCCGAGCTGCTCGGCCTTGGCCTTGGCTACTTCCGGCAGCACCTCGGCCAGCGCCACCACTTCGGCGAAGCCCAGGCGGCGTATCGCTTCCACGTGCGCCGGCCCGATGAACCCCGCTCCGATTACTGCGCTACGAAGCTTATGCATAACGCTCCTCCTCTTCAGGCCGTAGGCTGTAGGCTGTAGGCTGCAGCCTGCAGACCAGGATGAAACTTCTATACAAACACAGCGCGGCTTTCGCTGCAACCGAGGTCCACGCCCTACTCAACCCGCAGCAGCCTTACATTGAAAATCAGCGTCGAATTGGGCGGGATGGCGCCCGGAAAACCTTTCGCCCCGTAAGCGAGTTCCGGAGGGATGGTCAACTTGCGCTCGCCGCCCACCTTCATGGTGCTGACACCCTCGTCCCAGCCTTTAATGACTTCCCCGCGGCCCAGGACGAACTTGAACGGCGTGTTGCGGTCCACCGAGCTGTCGAACTTCTTTCCGTTGGTCAGCCAGCCGGTGTAATGCACCACCACGGTTCGTCCGGCTTTGGGTTCGAGGCCCGTGCCCACCTTGAGGTCTTCGTATTGCAAGCCGGATGGCGTGGTCACCTTCTTTGCCGCGGCCGGCGCTTTCTTCGCGGCAGTCCCCGCTTTCTTCTCGGGCGCTTTTTCACCCGCGGCTGCGCCGGCTTTCTTCTGCCCGGCGGGCGCCTTGGCTTCCTGGGCCGCCAGCAACATCATGGGTACCGACATAAGAAGCACAAGAACGATTCGCTTCACGTTTCCTCCTCTGCCCTGTTTCACAGCAATTCAACGGTGACGCGGTTGCCCTCCCGGCCACCGGCGCTGACACAAACAGGCAGCTTACCACGAACCGGGAAATCAGCGGTATGACCGAGACCCATTCCCGCTCGTTTATGGGGATGACTTTTTTTTCGGAACGTGGTTCATTAGGCGTGAAAGCGCGGGGAGCGGCTGTTTGCCGAACGGCCGGCGCCGGTCCCCGGGGCAGGCCATTATGAGGATCAGATTGTTCGCCGCAGTTTGTTGCGCGGCGCTCGCTTCCGCGGCAGTCCGGGCGCAGGTGTTGGACAACGCCTTGCTGAGCGGCAAATACTTCTTCGTCCAGCTTCTGGCCGACAGCCCGGCCGGGCAACCCGTCGTGGCGCGCAATCTCGGCGGTTCCATCACCTTCGACGGCAAGGGCGCTTACAGCTACAGCGGAAAACTTGGGGTAGGCACGGCGGCGGCGACGGCCGTCAGCGGGCAGGGTGTCTACCGTGTGACCGACAACGGGAGCCTCACATTGACCAACCCGATCCGCAGCGCGCTGGAGGTGCGCGGCTGGCTGGGATGCGCGGGCAGCGGAGCCAGCAGCCTGCCGGGCGGCTGCGGCGACCTGCTGATCGTCGGCGCCAGCACGGAAGCGGCCGACAGCAGCTATGACTTCTTCCTCGCCATCCGCGCGCCCACCGGCACGGCCACCGCCGCGCTGCTCAGCGGCGCCTACACGGCGGCTTCGCTGCGGCTCGCCGACAGTGGCGCCGCATCCGCGCTGCTGTCGCTGGCGGCCAACGGCAATGGACAGTTCACCAGCCTGACCGTTCTGGGCCACTCGACCGATCAAGCCGGCGCCAACGCCAGCCAGCCGGTCAGCGGCGCAACCTATACGATCAACGCGGACGGCACAGGCTCCGCGTCGTTTGGGAGTACGAGCGCGCTTGTTTCCGGCGACCGAGAAATTTTCATCTCACCGGACGGCGCTTACCTGATCGGGTACACCAGCGCCGCCGGCGCCCGCGACGTGGTTGTCGGGGTCAAGAATTACAGCGGGTCGGCGGCAGCCGCCAATTTCGAGGGGGATTATCGCATCGCCGAGTTGACCGTCGAGACACTGCCCGGCGCCAGGACCGCGTTCGACGGAGCAACATTCAGCGCGGGCAGCGGCACGGTTCGCGCCCTGGGCAACGGCCGGGTGCTGCTTTCCGAGCGGCTCCGCGCGTCGAACACCCGGATGGACTACTCCGGCGTGAATTCCTACCAGGTATCCACGGACGGCGCCGGCGCGTTAGCGCCGAAGCTGACGCAGGACCTGAAAAATATGGCGCTGGGCCCCGCCGTGAATCTGGGCACCGTGGTGCGGGCGGCTTCGCTCGCCGGGGCGCAGGTCGGCCTGGCGGGCAAGGCCAGCTATCAGTACGGCATTTTCTTCGCGGCGCGCGCCCCCGCGCTCTCGGGCGCCGGGGTGTTCCTGCATCCGAGCGGCGTGGTCAACGGCGCCTCGTTTGCCCCGACTCCGGCGCCGGTCTGTCCCGGCGCTGTCGTTTCGCTGTTTGGGTCGGGCTTCGCCGCCGACAGGAGCGGGGCGACCAGCCTGCCGTTGCCCAGGGTGCTGGGCGGGTTAACGGTGAGCGTGGGCGGCACGCAGGCGCCGCTGTTTTATGTTTCGCCGGGGCAGGTGAACATCCAGATTCCGTTTGGGCTGAAGGGCAGCTCCGTCAGTCTTCGGGCGCGGACCAGCGGGGGGATCTCTGATGAAGTGACTGTTCCGCTGGCGGCTACCTGCCCCGGCGTGTTTTTTTATGACGACGGCCAGAGCCCGTTCCGCGGCGTCGTGCTGCACGCCGATTACTCGCCGGTGACGGCCAGCAAGCCGGCGCGCCTCGGCGAGACGGTTCTCATCTACCTGACGGGGTTGGGGGAACTCAGTCCCGCGGCGACCACCGGCGCGGCCAATCCCGAGTCGCCTCCCGGCAAGGCGCTTGATCCTGCCATCTCCGTATTGTTCGGCGGCGAGGCGGCACTGGGCGTCGCGTTTGCCGGTGGTGCGCCGCGTTTCGCCGGCCTGAACCAGATCAACGTGACCATCCCCTACAGCGCACCGACCGGTTCCGGCGTTCCCGTGGCTATCGCCACATCGAATGCCTATGCCGACATGGTGGACATTCCCATCAGCTACTGACGGGTAATTCACCACGGATGAAAACGGATGAACACGGATAAACGCGGAGGCGAGGCATCGGTCAAATCCGCGCAATCTGTGGCCTGGCTGCTTCGCGGCGCCCGTTGCCTCGACCGACATCCCCATCGGTCCGCACGGCACCGCTTACCTGCTTCGCCCGCAGATGACCGTCGGCCTGGGCTTTTTGCGGACCGTCGAGTGCAAGACCGACGCGCCCGCTGAGATGTAGCCGCGCTGCCCCAATTCTTAACTCTTAACTCATCACTCTTAACTCTCAATTGGTGGGGGCGTAATAGCCCTTGCGGGCCTGCACGCGGAGGTTGTCGCCCACGGTTCGAATCTTCAGTTGGCGGAAGCGGCCGTCGCGGCGCGTGTTGGTGGGAGTGTAGCCGATGCTGTACTGGCTGCGCAGCTCGTGGGAGATTTCGTCGAAGGCGTTGGCCAGCTCCTTGCCGTGGGTCACGCGGAAGACGCGCCCGCCCGTCTCCTCAGCCAGTTTCCTCAAGGCGCTGTCGCCGGCGTAGCCGAGCGGACCGTAGAAGCCCCGGTCATAGAACAGGATCCCGTAAAGAATCACGTCGGCCTTCTGGGCTGTCTCGACCGCTTCGTCCAGCTTCATCTTGCTGCCCTGGTCCTGCCCGTCGGTGATCAGCACGATGGTCTTGCGGCCGACTTCGCTGGCGAGCTTTTCGGTGGCCGCCAAGTAAACGGCATCGTAAAGGAGCGTGCCGCGCGGGGGAAGGGGAAACGGCCCCTGTGGAATGGTGGTGCGCGAGGGCGGCGGTCCGGAGGTGTTCACCCGCAACTGGTCCAGCGCCCGGCGGAGCAAGTCCTGGTTGCCGGTGAGGTCCTGCAGCAGGTCTACGTCGGTGTCAAAGTTGATGAGGAAAGCCAGGTCCTTGGCCCCCAGCACGCGGCGGAAGAACACTTCGCTGGCGTCCCGCTCGGCGGGCACCAGCCGCTGCTGGCTGATGCTGGTATCCACCAGCAGGCCGATGGTGAGCGGCAGCGCCGTCTCGCGGGCAAAATAGCGGACCTGCTGTTTCTGGCCGTCCTCGAAGATCTCGAAATCGTTCCTCTCCAGGGTGTTTATCAACCGGCCCTTGCGGTCCTTCACCGTGCACAGCACGTTGACCACATCGACATCCACGCGGATGATTGGCGTCTGCTCCGCCGGTCTCTGCGCGGGCGCCTGCGCCACCCCGCCGTCCCGCGACAGCACGGCAGCGAGAAGCACGATGCCTGCCCGGACGTACCCTTTCATCTGTTTCCCTATTTTACCGGGGATTTCGCAAGGCGTGCACCACCGGGATCGCGCCGCTGCCGCGCCGGCCGGCGCCGGGCGCTTACGCCCGATGCGCTTCTCCGCATCCAGCGCGCGCCGCTTTCTCGTTCGATAATCACTTTTTTCTTGACATCAATTGCAGCAGACTCTATACATGAGACAACATCACGATGCGATCGAGCGTTGTGATGGAAGGGAGAACAAAGCGGATGAAATGCGCAACCAAAAAGCCGGCGAAGAAGAAAGCCGCGAAGAAAAAGAAGTAGTTTTCCTCTTTGCCAGGTTTGGACGGGCCTCGCGAGAGCGAGGCCCGTTTCGTTTTTGGGGGTGGCTGCCGCGGCGGCCATGGCTGCATGGGTGACACATCCTTTACACCCGCGCCGCGCAGCGGATACAATGGTAATTTGTTCTGAACGTCCAGGAGACCGCAGGAGGAGCATGGCCAATCATTTTTCGGCGCTGAAGCGGATGCGCCAGAGCGAGAAGCGCGAAGCTGCCAATCGGACGCGGCGGACGCGCCTGCGGCACGCGATTCGCGAGCTGCGGCGCGCCATCAGCGCCGGCGAGTCTGAGAAGGCGGGCGCGCTGCTGCCCGAGGTCGTTTCCATCGTGGACAAGTCGCGCCAGGAGGGCGTGATCAAGAACAAGACCGCCGCCCGGTTCAAGTCGCGGCTGATGGCCGGGCTGGCGAAGGCCGGGAAGACCGCCTGAGCGGGGAACGGGTTCGCGATCCTCATAGCGCGGCGGTCTTCGGGCCGCCATCCGACGCGCCATGCGGCGGACGGCGGGCCGAGGGCCGCCGCTATTTTCTTTTCGCCAGGTCAATCACCAGGCGCTCCAGGATGATCCGTTCCTCGGGGGGCGAGGAGCGCAAGGCCACGTCGGCCTCGAACAGTCTCTCGATGTCCGCGGCCAGTTCCTTCACCGTGAACTTGCGCGCCTGGGCCTGGACTCGCGGGTGCACATCCTTGGCGCCCTCCTTCGACCGGAGCAGCTTGCGCACCTGGCCGGCGATCAGCGTGGTGACCAGCAGCGCCGGCACGCTCTCGCGCAGCATATCCCGGACCAGGCGCAGAGCGCGGGGCGCGTCGCGGTCGCCGATGGCGTCGGAAATCTCCCACAGCGTAAAGGTGCTGGCGGCGGGCACCAGGGCCTGGACATCGGCGGCGGTGACGCAGCCGCGCCCGGCGGCGTGAAGCATCAGCTTCTCCAGCTCCATGCGGGCACGGGCCAGGTCGCCGCCGCAGGCCTCGACCAGCTCCGGCGCCGCGTCCTGCTCCAGCGTGAATCCGGCCGCTTGCGCTGCGTCTCTGAGACGCCGCGCGGCCTCGCCCATCCCGGGCCGCTCGATGCGGATTGAGGGGACGGGAAGGAGCTTTTCCAGGCTCTCGGCTTTTCGGGCGTCGTCGCGGTCGGCCAGATCCAGGCTGACGGCTTCGAAAAGGACGATGCTGGCCGGCTGCGGGCGCTGGAAATAGTCGGCGATGGCCGCGGCGGAATGTTTGCCGGCCGCCCGCGGCTCGCTCGAGCCATCCTGGCCGCTCGCGGCGGCTCGGCGGCGCGGCAGCAGCGATTCGGCATTGCGCAGCCACAGGAGGCGCCGGCCGGCAAACAGGCCCAACGAGGCCGCGTCGTCCAGCGCGTCGCGCACCGGCACTTCCGCCAGGTCGTGCTCGACCAGCCCCGCGCGGTCGCCCTCCAGATGGAACTCCAGCAACGCCTGCCGGGCCTGGTCGCGGAAGAACAGCTCGTTGCCCGCCAGCAGGTAGCCGGCGGCGAAGTCCCGGCGCGCCGCCCGCCGGAGAAAGTCAGCGATCGTAAGCTGCATCAGAAGGCCTCCAGTATGGAGGAAACCAGGCTGGCGGCGAAGGTGCGGCTCAGGCGCTCGACCGCCGGGGCGCTTTCTTCGAAATACGCGGCCGCAGCGCCGCTGATTTCGTAGGGCTCACTGAAGACATAGTCCGGGTTTTCGTACAGCACCTTGCCGGTGCGGGTGTCGGTGAGCTTGACGCGCATCCGGACGTTCACGCTGACGGAGACGGTGCGGCCGGCCGTGGGCTCGGCCACCACCGGGGTTGTCCAGAACTGGATCACCGTTCCGCTCAGCAGCGCATCACTGCCGTCCGTCCGCGGCTGCACCCGGAAACGGGTGCGGGCCAGGAACTCGCGCACCACCGCCTGGGTAAGGATCTGCTCCACCTTGAAGCGGGGCGTCTCATTGCGAAAGGCGGGAATGGCGATGGTCTTGATGTTGGAAGGAAGCTGCGCGCCCTTCCCGCCGGTGTGGTAACCGCATCCGGCCATCGCCGCGAGCAGAAGTCCAAAGTTCAAAGTCCAAAGTCCAAAGTGGGATCGGCCGCGACTTTGGACTTTGGACTTTAGACTTTGGACTCTCGTTGCCACTTTGTTCATGGCGCCTCCGATTTGGCAAGCTCTTCGGCAATGCGCACGGCGTTCGCTGCCAGCAGGCGCAGGTTGTCGGCGGCCGCCCAGATCCACCAAGCGCCCGGGTGGTTCTTGTCGGGCCGGATGTCGCCCACCATGATTTCATCCGAAAAAGCGGCCCCCACCGCCGACGGCGCTTCCTGGTCGGCGCGGCGCAGATCATAGCCCGTTGCGGCAAACGCGGCTTCCACCTCCGCGGCCTGGCGTGGCTGCTCCAGCTCCAGATAAAAGGAGAACGCATGGCCATGGAAGGCGGCCGACTGCAGTACGCGCAACGAGGGCGGCGCGATTCCGGAGGGCAGCAGGCGCGTCAGGTGCCGGGCCACACGTTCCTCGACGCCGGCCAGCAGCGGCCGGATTTCTTCTCCGTAGGCAGCCAGCAGATTGAACGCCAATTGGCTGCCGAATACCTCTTTCGGGACCTCGTGAAACGAGAGCAGGGCGACGGTCTGCCGGTGAAGCTCCTCGATGCCTGCCGAGCCGTGCTCGCTGGCCGGCTCGAAAACATGGACGATGGTGCGGCGCGGCGTCAGGCCCGCCGCCTGCATGCGCCGCAGCACCGAGGCAACCACCAGCGCGGCCGGGTGCGCCGAGACATAAACCCGGCCGCTGGAGTCCGGCAACGCGCCGGTCGCTACCGGGCCGGCGATGCAGGCGCCTTCCTGTTCCAGCGCCTCGGTGAGATCGATGAGGCGGCATCCGGCGCGGTTGGCCAGCTTCCACACGTTTCGGTTATAGACGGCCGAGGCGGCCAGGAAGACGAATTCCACCCCCTCGAAGCTGTCGCGTTCCAGCGCACGGATGACGGCCGGCTCGCCCTGGAACTCCGTCAATTGTCCCCGGATGTCCTCCTCATCGAGCAGGACCAGCCGGCGGGCAGGGAAGCGCCGTTGTTCCAGCGCCTCCTTGATTTCCTTGCCCTTCAAGGTCGAGGCGCCGACAATCGCGATCGTGAAGCCCTGCGGTTCGGCTTGCTGCATCTGAAAGCGCGCGCGGCGGCAGGCTGGCAACAGAGCCGCGACCGTGAGGGAGCGGAGGAAACGCAGAGAACTGCTTTGTCTCGCCTCCAGCCTCCGGTCTCCGGTCTCCAGCCTGAACTCACGCCCCGGCGGTCAGGTCGCTTTCCGGCGGGAGCGGGCGCGGGTGCAGCCGCCGGACGACGCGCCGGATGATGCCGCCGGCGCGTGTCACCACGCCCGACAGCGCGTAGCTCATGGCGATGCACAGCAGCACCGGCTGGGAGTAAAACCAGATGGCGGCCACCAACCCGGCGATGCTGACCACCAGGAAGAGCGGGTGCCGGCGCCGCAGATCGATGTCCTTGAAGCTGTAATAGCGCCAGCGGCTGACCATGAGCAGCGAGGCCGTCAATAGGATGGCTAGCCACAGCGCCGACCACGCCCACCAAAACAGCGGCTCGCCGTTGACCACGTGCACCACCGCCGCTACCAGCCCGGCGGCGGCTGGAATCGGCAGGCCGACAAAATACCTCCTGCCCGGCTGGCCGGGATTGGCGGGCACCGGGTCGGTGGTGATATTGAAGCGGGCCAGGCGTGCGGCCCCGCAGATTACGAACAGGAAGCCCAGGAACCAGCCGGCGCGCTGCAGGTGCTCCAGCGTGGCGCCGCCGGTCACCGGGTCGAGCCAGCGGATTCCCCAGACGAAGGCCAGCAAGGCCGGCGCCACACCGAAGGTGATGGCATCGGCCAGTGAGTCGAACTCCCGGCCGAAGGCGCTGGTGGTTCCCGTCATGCGGGCGATGCGGCCGTCGAAGCCGTCGAACAGAATCGCGAAGCCGATAGCCTTGGCGGCCGCGTCCAGGTGCTGCGCGACCGCCTCCGGCGCCACCGCCCCCTTGAACGCCTCTGTCAGCGCAAAATAGCCGCAGAAAATGTTCCCTACGGTGAACAGGCTGGGCAGGATGTACGCGCCGCGGCGGGGCGGCCGAATTCGCATGGGACTCGCCATGTCAGTTTCTCCTGGCCAGGATCGTGGAGCCGCCCCGGACGTGCCGGCCCCTGGCCACCATCAGTTCCCATTCCGGATCCAGCAGCACGTCCACGCGCGAGCCGAACTTGATCAGCCCCACGCGCTCGCCGCGGCTCACGCTGTCGCCCTTCTTCTTCCAGAAGACGATGCGGCGCGCCAGGATGCCGGCAATCTGTTTGAACACCACCGTTCCCGCGGGGCCTTCGACCGTAACCGTATTCGATTCGTTCTCGCTCGAAGCCTCGGGGCGCGAGGCCACCAGGAACCGGCCGCGGCTGTATTGCACGTCGCGGATCACCCCGGCAATCGGGGAGCGATTGACATGAACGTCGAAGAGCGAGAGGAAGATGCTGATGCGGCGGAAGGGGCGTCCGTCGTGCTCCACGTCGCGAATCTCCACCACCCGCCCGTCGGCCGGGGCCACCGCGATGATGCCCGGCTCGTCAGGGACCAGGCGCTCCGGGTCGCGGAAGAAGTACATCACGCACAGCGCCAGCGCCAGCAGCGGCAGGGCGAACCATCCGCCCAGCAGCCAGCCGGCCAGCAGCGCGGCGGCGCCCAGAGGCACGCTATAGCTGAATCCGTCTTTGGCCACGTTCAATCCGGCTATTCTAGCAGAAACGGCGGGAATGGGCGCCGGGTGTCAGGCGTTTCAACCCGACACCTGTCACCTGGAACCTGACACCTGGTGCCGGTCGCGTCAGGCTACCGAAGCGTGGTCTCTCTTGTACTGGCGGATGATCTGCTCCATCTCATCCTTCAGACGGAGCTTCAGTTTTTTCAGCCTGGTCTCCTCCACTTTTTCCTGGTCGCTCAGATAGGGCCGGTTGGTGAGTTGCTGGAGCTGTTCATCGTAGGTCTTGTGTTGATCTGCCAGCTCTCGGAAGTGCTCGTCAGTTGCCATCAGGTGAACCTTAATATCCTGAGGGCTAGAAGCCATAGACAGACCTCCCTGTTCCGGTTCTCCCCACAACCTAGCACACGGCCCACCCGGATTCAAGCAGCGTTGCACCGCCGGCAACCTGGGGATGAGTCAAGGGGCCGGCGGAGGCGCCCGCGGCGCAAGGGACCCGCGCATGGTATCGTTGGGGAGCGCGCTCGACCTCCGGGCGGGCAGCAGCGCGAATTTCTTTGCGGAAGCGATGCCATGAGAACTCGACGTGAATTTCTGGCGGCCGCCGGCGCCGCCGCCGTGGCCTGGGCCCAGCCCGGGCCGGCCGTCTTCGTGGTTCCCAACTTTCATCCCGCCAGTTGCGGCTGGCTGACAAACTTTTCCAAGGAGCGCGTCTACTGCGCCAACAGCTACTTCGATCACCTGGACCGCGTGCGCGACGATGCCGAATACGCCTTCGTGCTCTCGGAAGTCAACAACCTCATCGCCATGATGAACTTCCGCCCGGAGCGCGCCGCCGAGCTACGGGCCAGGTTGAAGGAGGGCCGCGTCGAGCTGGTGAACGGCTTCTTTTTGGAATCCACCATCAACCTGTCGGGCGGGGAGGCGCTGGTGCGGCTGGGGGTCGAGGGCCTCCGCTGGCAGCAGGCGCTGTTCGGGGTGCGGCCGCGCTGCGGCTGGTGCATCGATGTCTGCGGCACGCACCCGCAGATGCCGCAATTCGTCGCCGGGCTGGGCCTGGAAGCCTACGTCTACTGCCGCAAGAACCCCACCGGCAGCGCGGTGCACTGGTTGGAGTCGCCGGACGGCACCCGGGTGCTAGCCATCAGCCCTGGCCACTACAGCGAGCTGCGCGAGGTCATGGGGGCGGCCAAACCGCTGGATGAAAAAGGGCTGGCCGCCGTCCAGCGCCACATCGAGTCGCGGCGGAAGACCACACCGCCGGGTGCGCCCATCCTCATCCTGGCCGGCAGCGGCGACTACACGCTGCCGCCGCCGCTGAAGGAGTATCCACGCGAGTTTCTGCGGCAGTGGCGCAAGTTTGCTCCGAAAACCGAGTTGCGGTTCACGACCATGGCGCGGTACCTCGACGCCCTGCTGCCCGCCTTGCGCGCCGGCAAAGCCAGGATTCCGGCGGCGCGCGGCGGCACCCCGTACGACTTCCTGGCGTTCTGGTTCGAATGCCCGCGGGTGAAGGGCTGGTACCGCAGGTGCGAGCACGCCTTGCAGTCGGCCGAGGCGCTGGCCGCCGCGGCCAGCCTGCGCGGCGGTTACACCTATCCCACCCAGCGCTTGTACGACGCTTGGCTGCAGATGTTCCTCAACATGGATCGCAACACGCTTTGGGGGGCGGCCGGCGGCATGGTGTTTGAGCACCAGCGCTCCTGGGATGCGCGCGACCGGTTCGAATGGGTGGAACGCGCCGCCGCGCTCACCTTCCAGGAAGCCGGCAAGACCCTGGCGGGGGCGGGAGAGGGAGTCGCCGTGTTCAACCCTGCCAATTGGGAACGGGACGACCCGGTGATTCTGCCGGCGGGGGCGGCGCCCGAGGGCGCGCCCACCCAGTTATTGCCCGATGGCCGCGTGCTGTGCCAACCCCGGCTGCCCTCCTGCGGGGTGGCGTCGTGGCCGGGTGCGGCGCAGGCCCCGGCCGCGCCCCGAACAGTCAAGCTGCCTGCCTCGATCGAGACCCGCTTCTACAGCGTCCGCTTCGACCCAGCCACCGGCGCGCTGGCCAGTCTTCGCTGGAAGCCCTCCGGCCGCCCCATCCTCGGCGGTTCGGGGAACATGCTCGTGATTGAGAAACCCGCGCGGCCGGTCTCGCCGGGCGACCACTTCCGGCCTCGCGGCGAGCGGCTGCGCGTGGCGGCCACCGATGCCGGGCCGGTCAAGATCGAGGTGGCGGAAGGGCTGCTGGCTTTCACCGTGCGTGTGGAAGGCACACTGGCCGGCGCCCGCGCGGTCCGTACCGTCCGCCTCTACCGCGAGCACCCGCGCATCGACTTTGAAACCGAATTGAACGATCTGCCCGACGGCACCCTCACCCTCGCCGAGTTCCCGCTGCCCTCGGCCATCGACGAAGTGCGCCGCGGCGTTCCCTACGGCTTCTCGCACGGCGCCTGGGAGAAGAACGACCTCAACCTGTCGGGATGGAACCGCGACATCGTGCCCGCCATTCGCTGGTCGCATTACGAGATGGACAATGGCCTCGGCGTCGGCCTGTTCGACCGGGGCGTGACCGGGCGCGAGCTGACCGGCCGCACCGCCGCTTTGCTGCTGTACAACGCGGTCCAGAAGTACCGCGGTTATCCGAATGCCTGGCTGAGCGGCGCCGGGCGTCACCAGGTGGAGTACGCGCTGGTAGCGCACGAGAGCGAGTGGAAAGACGCGCGCATCCCGCAACTCGCCTGGGAATACAACTGCCCGGTGATCGCGCTGGGCGGCGCCGCGCCGGCGGCCACCTGGCTGGAGACCTCCGGCAACGTGGTGGTGGAAGGAATGCGGCGCGTCGGGCGGGACATCGAGCTCCGGTTCGTGGAGGCCTTCGGGCTGCGCGGGACGGCGGAGATCGCTCTGCACCTGCCTCATGCCGCTGCCGCGCTTACCGACATGACGGGCGGCCGCCGCGTGCCGCTCGCCCCTGCCAGGCGATATCGCGTTCCCGTTCGGCCGCAGCAGATCGTGACCATGCGCTTCCGCACGTCAGGCTCGGTGGAGGAACCGAAACCCCGCACCGGGTGGGATGACCTGGCCCCGGAGCACAAGCGCGCCGCCCTGCGCGAGTACTCGGAGGAAAAAGGCCATCCGCCACAGGGCGTCTAAGTTGCCCTGCAGTGCCGGCCTCCTACACCGGTCCCTGGGTGGCCTGTCACACCGGACTCCACCCCATGCTGTACCATAGCCGTACGGCTGAGAACTGCTGTGGAATCATCAAGCTACGGGGGAAGTCGGGCGCCGTCTGAGGGTCCTACGAGCCCCTGGAACCGAGAACGCAGTTGGCACCCGCCGGCCTCTACATCTGCCTGCGTGACGCGGTCCCCAGCGAGCAGGCTCGATGTCGGTTCCTACCGGCTAATTAGCCGAACTGGCGCGAAAGGTCCTGGCCCCACGTCCTGTTGCACGCCGGCTTCAGCTTTCGAATCAGTGCAGCCTGACGAGCCACGCGTGCAGATGCTGGATGTAGTTCAAAGCTGAAAAATGGGGGCGCCCACGCATTGATCCAGGCGTTGTCGCCCGCCAGATGCTGGGCGAGGCTTTGCCGAATGTCGTCGCTCTCCCCAACGTATATGAACCTTTGTTGATCGAAGAGCACGTATACCCCGCCGCCGGAGGGCGCGTTCTCTTCGATCCCCTCTCGCGTAAAAGGGTAGATCTCCCTGTCGTGCCAAGGCATGCTGTTACTCCCCTCGGCGTAAAATATGTGTACATTCACATACCACAAACGCGTTTGCTTAGCAATAACTATTTTAGTTTTGGTTGCGTCTTAATAATGGCGCCAGTGGTAGCTTTATAGGCCACTTTCCCTGGCCGTCTTTAAGCGCGGGCGCCAGGCTGGCAACTCACGGAACAGCAAAACGGGGTAGGCGAGGAATCAGGGTTCAAGAACCAGAAGCGGGAATGGCTCACTGGGGCCGTCCGGGAAGCTGGATTGGCGGTTGGCCGCATGGGCGCGGCTGGGGGGACGCGGAAAGGGGCGGCTGGCGACCAGCGGCGAGAGAATCGGCGAAGCGCGAAGAAGGAATGGAGGCGCGGGCGGGAGTCGAACCCGCGTATAAAGGTTTTGCAGACCTCTGCCTTACCACTTGGCTACCGCGCCGGGCAGGGAACCGGTCATTATGACAACCGGGGCCCTCGCCGCCGAGGGCCCCGCGAAAACTGGAGCGGGAGACGGGATTTGAACCCGCGACTTCGACCTTGGCAAGGTCGCACTCTACCGCTGAGTTACTCCCGCTTGCCAGGGCCAATTCTACCACACGGCCCCCGGCGCCGCAACCGGGCCAGAGTGAGCGGGCCCCCGCGCAAGCAGGGCGGGCTGGGGAGGCTCCCTTATCCGCCGGGGCGGACGGCTCGGTCGCGGCGCCTTCCCTGGCTCCGGCTCAGATGGCCGCTTCGCGCAGGAACTTGGCCGCCTCTTCCGGCGGCGTGGGGTTGATGTAGAATCCCGTGCCCCATTCGAAGCCCGCCACCTTGGTCAGCTTGGGCATGACTTCGATGTGCCAGTGGTAATAATCGTTGTTGGCTTCCGGTACCGGGGAGGTATGCAGGACGAAGTTGTAGGCCGGCTTCTCCAGCACCACCTCCATGCGGATCAGGAGGTTCTTGAGGGCCTTGGCCAGGTTCTCGTACAGATGCGAGGGCGAGTTCTCGAACGCCGACTCGTGCTGCTTGGGCAGGATCTTGGCCTCGAAGGGGAAGCGGGGGGCATAGGGGGCCAGGGTCACGAAATCGGGGCTTTCTGCGATCACGCGAACACCGGACTCCAGTTCCTGGCGGATAATGTCGCAGTAAATGCAGCGCTCCTTGTAACTGAAATAATTCTTGCAGCCCGCCACTTCCTCGATCACGCGCTTGGGCACGATGGGGAGGGCGATCAACTGCGAATGAGCGTGCTCGAGGGAGGCGCCCGCCGGCGCGCCGTGGTTCTTGAAGATGAGGATGTAGCGGAAGCGCTTGTCCTTCTTCAGGTCCAGCATGCGGTCGCGGAAGGCCCACAGCACGTCCTCCACCCGCCTGTCGGGCATCGAAGCGAGCGTCTGTTCGTGCTCCGGCGTCTCGATGATCACCTCGTGGGCGCCGATGCCGTTCATCTTGTCAAACAGGCCCTCGCCCTGGCGGTTGAGCTGTCCCTCGATGCCCAAGGCGGGAAACTTATTGGGGACCACTCGCACGATCCAGCCGGGCGCATTTGGCCCGCTGCCGTTGCTGCGATAGGCCAGGATCTCCGGAGGAGTCTTGGCCTCGTTGCCCACGCAGAAAGGGCAGAAGCCGCCGCCCATGGGCATTGGTTCATGAAGAAAATCGGTGGGACGCTTGGCGCGGTCGGTGGAAATAATCACCCACCGGCCGGTGATAGGGTCTTTCCTTAATTCAGGCAAAGCGCTTCACCTTCAACCCATCGTAGCACGGATCACTCCCAGGCCACGTCGGCTTCCTGGAAGGCATCGCGGAAGTGCTCGACGACCGGTTGCCGGCCCGCCGCGCAGTAGACGCTGACCACGTCATAGCGGTGCGGCGCGGCGAGATGGGAACGGCGGCGATAATCGGCCGCGGCCGTCACCAGGCGCCGCCGCTTCTCGGCGTCGACGGCGTCCTCGGCGCGGCGCACCTCGTCGGAGTGCCGCGATTTCACCTCGACAAACACCAGCGTGCCGCCGTCCCATCCGATCAGGTCCACCTCGCCGCCCACGCCGGCGTGGCGATAATTCCGCGCCACCATGGTCAAGCCCAGCCGGCGCAAGTGCCAGTAGGCGATCTCCTCGCCGCGTCTGCCAAGGGTGGGATCGGACCCGGTTAGGCCGAGCCGGCCCAGGAAGACAAACAAGGCCCGCATCAAATACACAAACCTTCCTCCCACATAGGCCAAGCGGTCGATTGGCGCTTCTCCGCTATTGTAGCGCGGCCCGACCGGGGCATGCCACGGCTGCTGGGGCCGGGCGCGGCTGGGGGCCGCTGAAGCGATGTGTCGCGTGGACGGCGACAGGGGCGGGCACTATAATGCTCGCTATCGCTGAGGGCTCTGGAGTCGGCCTATGCTGGTCCGCAAGTGGACACGCCTGCCACAATTCCCGCTGGTGGTGTTTCTGGTCACGACCACTCTCTCGGCCGCGGGGCTGGGCTGGCTGAGTTGGCGCTTGGTTCAACAGGATCAAGCGCTGGAGAGCCAGCGTGTCCAGGAGCGTCTGGAGAATGCGGCCGACTTGATGGCGGCCACGCTCGAACGACGGCTGGCCGAACTCGATCAGGTGATAAGCACAATCGCGGCGGTTCCCAGGGCTCGGCTGCGCCTGTCTGCATCCGAGCTTGGACAGCGCCTCCCGGATAACTCCGTGCTGGTGGTCTTTGACGAGGATGGGGCAGAGGCCTATCCCGCGGGGCGTCTTCCGTACCACCCCGCAACTTCGCCGGCCCGCCAGCCCTCCGATGCGGTCTTCGCCGAGGGTGAGGCTTTGGAGCTTCAGAAGGGCGACTATGGTGGGGCGCTCGACCTCTTTCGGTCGCTGGCAAAATCGGGCAACCCGGTTATCCGGGCCGGGGCGCTGTTGCGCATAGGTCGAATTCACCGAAAACGTGGCAATCGGGAGGCGGCCCTTGCCGCTTACGGCGAGCTTGCCGCTCTTGGCTCGATTTCCGTCGCTGGTCTGCCGGCGGAACTGCTGGCCCGCCACGCTCGCTGCGAGCTGTTTGAAGAATCGAAGCGGGCCGCCGAAGCTCAACGGGAAGCGGCCGTCCTTTACTGCGACCTGCACAGCGGCCGTTGGCGGCTGACCGGCGCTGCCTTCCGCTACTACTCGAAACAGGCAAGGGATCTGCTGGTCTCTGAGCGAGACTACGCGGGAGAGACAGACCGAATCGCGCTGGCAGACGCCGTGGAATTGTTGGCAGTCGAATGGCAGGCAGTGCGTGGGCGGGCCGGCCAGCCTGCCGGGCGTCAGAGCGTCCCCCTGGAGGGCGGCACGGCGCTGGTGGCCTGGCGCGGTGCTTCCGAGTGCATGGTGGGCATCGCGGCCGGCCCGCGTTTCCTGAAGCAACAATGGGTGGCCGGCTTGGAGCTTCTCGCCCATCGCCAGAACGCGCGGTTGGTGCTGACCGGCACGGACGGCCGCGCGGTCTTCGGCCAGTTGCCGGCCGCCGCAGCGAGAAAGGCGCGGCGGAGCGCCGCCGATACGCGGCTGCCGTGGAACCTGCTGGTTCAAAGCGAAGACCCGGCGGCGGAACTGGCCCAGGTCGCCGACCGGGGCCGATTATTCCTGGCCGGTTTTGCGTTGATGGTGGTTGGACTGCTGGCCAGCGGCTACCTCTCGGCCCGAGCGATACGCCGTGAACTTGCTGTGGCGCGCCTGAAATCGGATTTCGTCTCGGCGGTTTCGCACGAGTTCCGGACCCCATTGACCTCGATGTGCCAACTGGCCGAGATGTTCACCTCGGGCCGCGTGGCGGAAGAGGAGCAGCGGCGGCAGTACTACGGGTTGCTGGCGCGTGAAGCGCAGCGGCTCCGCCGCCTGGTGGAGGGTCTGCTGGATTTCACGCGGATGGAAGGGGGCGCGCGCGAGTACCGTTTGGAAAAGGTCGACGCCGCCGAGCTGGTTCGCGAATTGGGCGAGGAATTCCAACAGGAGGTGGCCGACGCCGGTTATCACGTCGAATTGAACATCGGCGGCGGCCCGCTGATAGTGCGGGCTGACTCGGAGGCGTTGCGGCGGGCACTTTGGAATCTGATGGATAACGCCGTGAAGTATTCCCCGCAGTGCTTCACGGTGTGGCTTGACGCCGGCCGCGACGGGCCCAACGCGCGCATCCGGGTGCGAGACCACGGGCTAGGCATTGCTCCCGCGGAGGAGCGCCAGATCTTCGCGAAATTCGTCCGCGGCGCAAGCGCGAGCCAGGCGGGCGTCAGGGGCACCGGCATCGGCCTGTCGATGGTGCAGCACATCGTTCACGCCCATCGGGGCAGCGTTACAGTCGAGAGCGAGCCTGGACGGGGGAGCACGTTTGCCGTGCTGTTGCCGCTGGAGGAATAGGCATGATTTCCATCCTGATTGCCGAAGACGATCGGGCCATCGCGGCCTGCCTGGGAGGCGACTTGAAGCTGGAGGGGTACAAGGTGGAGGTGGCCCGGGACGGCGACGCCGCCAGCCGGCGCGCGCTCGAACATCCGTTCGATCTCATCCTGCTCGATGTCATGCTGCCTGGGAAAGACGGCTTCGAGGTGTGCCGGGAGCTGCGCCGCCTGGGGCTTCGCACCCCGATCATCATGTTGACGGCCCGCACCCAGGAAGCCGAGAAAGTCCTCGGGCTGGAACTGGGCGCCGACGACTATGTGACGAAGCCCTTCAGCCCGAAAGAATTGCGGGCGCGCATCAAAGCAGTGCTGCGCCGCCACGCGGGCGAAGTGACCGAGGTGTACCGCTTCGGGGATATCGAGGTAGACTTCGGGCGCTGTGAACTGCGCCGCGCCGGCCAGGTGCTGGAAATCTCTCCGCTGGAGATCAAGCTGCTGGCCGCCTTCATTCGCGCCCGCGGGCGCACGCTTACCAGGGAACGCCTGCTCGAGGAGGTGTGGGGCCCCGGCGTGTATGTGACCGATCGTGTCGTGGACAACCACATCACGCACCTGCGCAGGAAGATCGAGCCGGAACCCTCGCAGCCGCGGTACCTGGTCAGCGTGCGCGGAGTGGGTTACCGATTCGACGGTTGACCACCGCGTGTCCCGTCTCCAAAACGAAAACGATACAGAAACGTGACAATGAACTCGTCGGGAAGAAACGGTCGCCGCCTAGCCTGACTGGCGAAAGGCACAGGAGGTACCGACAATGCGCGCACGATCTTTTTGCTGGTTTCGAGCGGCCCTGATGGCCGCGTCCCTGGTGACAACCCTGGCCCTGACGGCCGGTCCGGCGCTCGCGCAGAAGGGCTGCGTCTCCCCGCCGCCCGGCATGCTGGCCTGGTGGTCGGGAGATAAGACTTCCCTGGATCCCGTCGCCGGCATCAACGGGACCATGATGAATGGCGCGACGTTTGCTCCTGGGAAGGTGGGGCAAGCGTTCAAGTTCGACGGGGCCGACGATTACGTCCAGATCCCCTTCGATTCGCGATACAACTTCCCGCCCACGGGGCAGTTTACCGTCGAGCTGTGGATTAACCCCGGCCGGGTGGTGGGCTCCAGTCGCGTAGCGCCGGGATACCAGTGGCAATGCCTTGTTGTGAAATCGACACCGGACTCGGTGTGGGATTGGGGGATCCACCTCGGGGGAGACAAGATCAGCAGCGGCTCACAGCGCTCGCATTTTCTGAAATCCACCACCGCTGTCACTGTCGGCACGTGGTATCACGTCGCGGTGACGTACAACGCCGGGAGCATGACCCTGTACGTGAACGGTGTGCCTGAAGCCACCGGTTCCGGTTTGGTATCGCAATCAGATGGCGCTCTGGCGCTGGGACGAAAGGGTGAGTCCGCGCCACATCCAGACCTCTTCCAGGGCTTGCTCGACGAGGTCGCGATTTACAGCCGTGCGCTCAACGCTTCAGAAGTCCAGGCCATTTACAAAGCCGGGAACCTGGGTAAATGCAAGCCGACCGCCACGGTCCCTGTCCGCTTGGGCGGCGCTCCGGTGGCGGGCGAGCCCGCCGTGCTGTTGCAGGAGGCCCAGCACAAGGAACTGGTGGATGGACAGCCGGCGGAGGCTGTCGAGATCTATCGCGGCATTCTGACCCGCTACGGCGGAAACCGGACCGTGGCGGCCACCGCCCTGGTTCAGATGGGCCAGTGCTACGAGAAACTGGGCAATGTCGAATCCCGCAAGGCCTACGAGCGCGTTCTGCGTGAATTTGCGGACCAGCGCCAAGCCGCCGAGGTGGCACGCGCCCGCCTGTCCGCCATGAACGGCCGCGCTGCTCCGGGCAAGCGGCCTGCAATGGCCGCCCGCCGGGTCTGGGATTCTTTTGTTGAAACCGGGGGATCGCTTTCCCGCGGCGGCAGCTTCTTTTCGATGGCTGATTCGGACAGCGGCAACCTGGTCATCCGCGACGTTGCTACGGGCGAACTGCGCCATCTCACCAAACAAGATTCCGGGAGCGGCGCCTACGAATTCACAACCGCCTCCGTGCCATCGCCGGACGGCAAACAGATCGCCTACAACTGGTCTAACAAGAACAGGCGCTATGACCTGCGGGTTGTCGGCCTCGATCGCTCCAGCCCCCGGGTCTTGGTCGCTGACCAGGCGTACGTCAAGCCGGGCGATTGGTCGCCCGACGGCAAGTGGATTCCCGCCAACATCAGAAAAGAGGATGGCGCCAGCCAGATCGTGCGCGTTTCATTCGCGGACGGCTCGGTACAGGTGCTCAGGGATCTCGGTTCGCGCTATCCATCCAAGCTGGGCTTCTCGCCGGACGGCCGGTACATCGTCTATGACTTGCCGCCCAAGGAAGCCTCGTCCGCCCGGGACATCTTCCTGCTGTCCGCGGACGGCAGCCGCGAGATTCCGCTGGTCCAGCACCCGGCTGATGACTTTGCTCCTGTCTGGATGCCTGACGGCACGGGCGTCGTCTTTGTGAGCGACCGCGCCGGCAGCCCGGGCCTTTGGATGGTGAAAGTGTCCGATGGCAAGCCGGAGGCAGCCCCGCAGTTGGTCAAAGCAGACGTCGGGCAGATGTGGCCGATGGGATTCGCGCGCAATGGCTCTCTTTATTACGGTCTCCACACGGCCACCGAGGATATTTATCTTGCGAGCCTCGACAGTGACAGGCGCAAACTGGCCGGTGAGCCCATCCAGTTGGCGAAACGGTTTGCCGGGTCAAATTACTCGCCTGACTGGTCTCCGGACGGCCGCTTCCTCGCCTATGCCTCCGCCCGCGGTCCGGTGCCGGAGGAAGTGTATGCCGAGATGTCGTATGCAGGGACCCCTACGATTGTCATTCGTTCACTCGACACCGAACAGGAACGTGACCTGACCCCGAAGCTCCGCAGCTTCACCAAACTCTACTGGGCGCCGGACGGGCGTTCGTTCATCGTACGCGGGCAGGACCTTAGAGGCGTCTGGGGGATCTTCAGGGTGGATGCCCAGTCGGGCGGCGCGGAGCTCATGGTGGCGAAGCGAGCTGAAGAACAATTCCTCGACCTGGTCTGCCACTCGGCCGATCACAGCAAGATCATCCTCACGCGGTCCGTCGGTAACGTCTGGCAAACCTCGCTCCGAGACTTAGGCACTGGTGTTGAGAAACAATTGCCCGTCGGAAACCACTGGGCCCTGCTTTCCCCGGATGCTCGCTGGGTGGCCTTTAGCGCCTATGATCGAGCCACCCGCAGCTCAGGTTTGACCGTTCTTCCCACGGGAGAGGGCGATGGACGCCAACTCTTCAGCGTGCGCTACCCGGAGATCATCTCTGGCGGTGGACTTGCCTGGTCACGCGATGGCGAGCACATCTGGTTTACAAAGTGGGGTTCCGCGTCCGGCGGTCGGGCCGAACTCTGGCGTGTTCCCTTCAAACAAGGAAACCCGGAACCGGTCGGCCTGACGATGAAGAACTTCCGCCACCTGAAATTCAATCCCGATGGAAGCCGCATCGTGTTCATATCCGGCGAGCAGAAACACGAGCTCTGGGTGCTGGAGAACTTCCTGCGCTGAAGCAGTAGACCTGAGAGCCGATCCGGAACCACTCCCGTGAAGGCGTCTTCACGGCAACAGCTTCTCGAAGCGCGCGGGCAGCGACTTCACGATGTCGTTGTAGATCACGAACACCGCGATCAGCACCAGGAACACGAAACCCACTTGCACGATCCGCTCCTTCATCTGCAGGCTGAGGTCGCGGCGCAGCAGGCCCTCGATCAGCAGCAGCAGAATCACGCCGCCATCAAGCACCGGGATGGGGAACAGGTTGAAGATGCCGAGGTTCAAGCTGATGGCGGCCATCAGGCTGATCAGCTCGGGCAGACCCTGGCGCGCCGCCTCCCCGGAAAGCCGGGCGATGCCGATCGGCCCTTCCAGGGTGCGGGGCGACATCTTGCGCTCCAGCATCTTCCCCACCACATCGAAGATCAGCACCGCGAACTTGCGGTTGGTTTCCAGCGACTGCTTGAAGGCGGCCGGCAGCGACAGCCGGCGCTCGACCATTTCTTCCTGCAGGTCCACGCCCAGCCGCCACATCGGCCGGTCCAGGCCCGGGACCTGGACCAGCACCGGCGTCATGATCACGGTGAATTCGCGCCCGCCACGTTTGACCAGAACCCGCGCGGGCTTGCCCTTCTCCTGCTGGAGCATTTGCGGCAACTGGGCCCGGAAGGTGATGCGCTGGCTGTTGAGGGCGTCAATCACATCGCCCGGCTGCAGACCGGCCCGCGCCGCCGGCAGCCCCGGCTCCAGGCGCTTGACGACGGCCGGCAGATAGGGGGCGAAGCCGCCGACCCCGGTGCGGTTGCGCGGCTCGATGTCGGGGGTCAGCGTGGTGCTCAACACCTGGCCGTTCCGCATGTAGATGACCGCGAGCGGCTGGCCAGGGCTGGACAGCGTCTTGATTTCCACCGCTTCCCAGTTGGGGTTGTCCAGACCGTCAAGCCGCACGATGACATCCCCGGGTTGCAGGGCGGCCTTGGCGGCAGCCGAATCCTTCTCCACGTACCCCAGCTCGGCGCGCCGTTCCATGTAGGCCAGCTTCTGGTACTTGACCATGTAGAGGCCGGTCAGCAGCACCACCGCCAGCACCACATTCATGGCTGGGCCCATGACCGCGATGACCAAGCGCTGCCAGCGCGGCCGGGAAAGGAACTCGCAGGGATCCCCGGTGACCGGATCGGCGGGGTTCTCGCCGGCCATCTTGACGTATCCGCCCAGCGGGAGCACGCTGACCCTGTAGTCGGTCTCGCCATATTGCCGGCCGAACAGGCGCCTGCCGAACCCGATCGAAAACACCTCCACCCGAACGCCAAACCCCTTCGCGGCCAGGAAATGGCCGAGCTCGTGGACCAGGATCATGACGCCGAGGACCACGGCGGCAGCCACGAGGTTGGTGAGGGTTATGTATGACATTTAACTGATTCCCGTATCAATGTTCGATGGCGGCCAGGGCGGCGGCGCGCGCCGCCCGGTCGCATTCCTGCAACTCATCCAGATTCCGCGCCTGGCCGGGCGGAATCCGGTTCAGCGCTTCTTCAATGACCCGGGGAATAGCCAAAAAGCCGATTCGCCCGGCGAGGAACGCGCCGACGGCCACCTCGTCAGCGGCATTGAGCACGCAGGTGGCCGTTCCTCCGGCTTCCAGCGCCTGGTACGCCAGCTCCAGGCAGCGAAAGCGGCCGCGGTCGGGCACCGAGAATTCCAGTTTTCCCAGATTCTCCAGCGGCAACCGGTTGTCGGCGGCCGGCAGGCGGTCCGGATACGTCAGCGCGTACTGGATCGGGATCTTCATGTCGGTCACCGACAGTTGCGCCAGGATCGAGCCGTCCAAAAACTCCACCATGGAATGCACGGTGGATTGGGGGTGGATGACGACATCGACTCGCGAGGCCTGGAAGCCGAACAGCCAGCGAGCTTCGATCACCTCAAAACCCTTGTTCATCAGCGTAGCCGAATCAACCGTGATCCGGCTGCCCATGCGCCAGGTGGGGTGATTGAGCGCCTGCTCAACGGTCACACGTTCCAACTCCGCGGGGGTGGCCCGGAGAAATGGGCCGCCGGAGGCAGTCAGGATCAGCCGCCGCACTTCCTCGCGGCGGCCGCCTCGGAGGCACTGGTGCAGCGCGTTGTGCTCGCTGTCCACCGGCAGAATCTCGGCGCCGGATTCCGCCGCCGCCGCGGTCACCAGTTCGCCGGCGGCCACCAGCACTTCCTTGTTGGCCAAGGCAATCCGTTTGCCCAGCCGCGCTGCCTCGTAGGTGGCGGGCAGCCCGGCCACGCCCACCGTCGCCGACACCACAATATCCACTTCCGGCGCCGACGCGGCGGCCACCATGCCGCCGCAGCCGCTCAGCATCTCCGGGACCACAGCCCCGCTGTCCCTTAGATGGCGGCGCAGGGCCTCCCGATTCTTATCTTCCTTGACCACCGCCAGCCTCGGGCGAACCTGCGCGACCTGCCGCGCGAACAACTCGATGTTGTCGCCGCAGCTCATGGCATGCACCGCAAAGCGGCCGGGAAACGTTTCCAGGACCCGCAGCGTGTTCTGCCCGATGGAGCCGGTGCTTCCCAAGATGGCCAGCGTTTTCATGAACAGGCGTCCAATTGCGGATTGCGGATTTCGGATTACGGATTTCAAACTGTCGCCCAGCCCGCAATCCGATATCCGCAATCCGCAATCAGAAGGGCGATAGCAGCCAGGACACGCGCAAATTCAGAATGTACCACAACGCGGGGACGGCGAAGAGAAGGGCATCGATGCGGTCCAGCAGTCCGCCGTGGCCGGGCAGGATCGATCCGGAATCCTTCGCTCCGGCGCCGCGCTTGATGGCCGACTCCGCCAGGTCGCCGGCTTGCCCGGCGATGTTGACGGCGGCCGAGATCGAACCGCTCCAGGCCAGGCCCATCTCCGGGCGCATCCACGCCAGGTAGGCCATGCCAAAAGCCAGGCTGGCGGCCAGCGACGCCACCGCACCTTCCCAGGTCTTGCCGGGGCTGATTCTGGGCGCCAGCTTGTGCCGGCCGAAAATGCGGCCGCCGAAGTAGGCGGCCGTATCGCTGACCCAGGTAAGCGCCAACACATAAATGACCCAGCGCGGGCCATCGAACAGCCGCCGCAGGTCGCTCAACATCGCCAGAGGCAGGCCCACATAAAGAACGCCCAGTACGGAGGCCGCGGCGCCCGGCAACGCTTTCTCCAGGCTGCGGACTGGTCGCGCGGCCAGCGCCAGGGCCATCAGCACCAGCAGCGCCGGGCTTTCCGCCAGCGGCGCCCAGAAGACCAGCACGGCGGTGGCGGCGTAGCTGAACCAGGCCAGCGGTCCCAGCCCCGATTGCGCAGCCAGCGCCAGGTATTCCCGCAGCGTGGCCACCGCCACCAGAGTCACGATGGCGGAAAACAGCCAGCGCGGCGCCCACACCACCAACACCAGCACCAGCGGGATCAGAACCAGGGCGGTGAGGACGCGCGCCAGCGTGTTACTGCGCGGCGTCCCGGTAAGAGAGGCCGCCGTAGCGGCGTTCGCGTTTTTGGTAGTCAATGATGGCCTGCAACAGGTGTTTACGGTTGAAGTCCGGCCAGTATGTACCGGTCACCCAGATCTCCGCATAGGCGATCTGCCACAACAGGAAATTGCTCACCCGAAGCTCGCCGCTGGTTCGGATCAGGAGGTCGGGATCGGGCAGCGACCGGGTGTACAGGTGGGCGCCGATCATCTCTTCATCCACCCGCAATCCACCCATCCCGCCATTGCCGCCCACCCGCTCCAGAATAGCGTTGAAGGCATCTACCAACTCGGCGCGCGCCCCGTAGTTGAGCGCCACCGTCAACAGCAGGCCCGTATTGCGGGCCGTGAGCGAGACCGCATGCGCTACGTCGCGCTGCACTAGTTCGGGGAGCTCGTGCAGCCGGCCGATGGCCTGAAAGCGGATGTTGTTCCGCTGCAGCGCGGGCAGTTCCTTCTTCAGGTATTGGTGCAGCAGCCTCCAGAGCGTCTCGCGCTCCGGCTTCGGCCGCTTCCAGTTTTCCACCGAGAAGGCGTAGAGGGTCAGGGCATGAAGGCCAAGGCGCGCGGAGTATTCGATGACTTCGCGAACCGAGCGGGCTCCGGCCCGGTGCCCGGCCGCGCGCGGCAGGCGCCGCTGGCGGGCCCAGCGCCCGTTCCCGTCCATGATGATGGCCACGTGGCCGGGCAGGCGCGCCGCGTCGATCTGCCCCAGCAGGTCTGCCTCTTCCGCATCGCGCGGCGCCGGCCATGGAATCTTGGCAGCCGTCACTGAAAGACCTCGCCCCGGCGACGCACTCGCCAGCCGTCCGCTCCCTGTCCGAAGGCTATACCATATCACATCCCGGCCTTCACTTTAAGATGCAAAGTGAGTCGCCCGTAGGCTGTAGGCCGTGGGCCCGGCACAACCCATGCTTCGAGGCCACTGTCTGCTCCCGCCCACAGCCTACGGCCCACAGCCCGCCGACCTCTTGCCTTTCAGCCGGTTCCTGGCTTAAAAGAAAGGCATGTTCATCGACACGCTGGAACTCAAGGAAGCCCGCAAACGGATTGCCGGGGGCCAACCCCCGTACCAGTTTCTTACCAAGAATCCGCACGTGCTGCCCATCTTCGGCCCGGCACTGGAAGATGCCGGCGAGCGCAACCGCGCCATCAAGGAAGACCGGTGGGCCAACACCATCGAGGATGCGCAGCGCATCGCGAAGGGTTTGGGCACCGAGGTCAGCCAGGTTTCCTTCCTCACGGAGCGGCTGAAGTAGCCGGAAGTCAGGAGTCACGAGACCGCCTTCTGACTCCTGACTTCTGACTTCTGGCTCCTGACTTCTGATTTCGCGTAGTTGTGATATGTTGAAACGAATGCGCATCATTCTGTTCGCCGGAAAAGGCGGCGTGGGCAAGACCAGCGTGTCGGCGGCCACCGGTTTGGAACTAGCCCGGCGCGGCTACCGCACCCTGGTGATGAGCGTCGATCCGGCCCACTCGCTTTCCGACTCCTTCGACCTGGACCGGCGCCTGCTGGACCACAGCGAGGGGCGCCTGACCCGGTTCCGCAACAACCTGTGGATCCAGGAAGTGGACATCCAGGAAGAGATCCAGCGCCACTGGCGCGAGGTCCACGGCTACATCTCCTCGCTGCTGAACGTCAGCGGGTTGAACGAGATCCTGGCCGAGGAACTGGCGATTTTCCCGGGCATGGAAGAGGTCAGCAGCCTGATGTACGTGAACCAGTACCTGCGCGACAACCGGTTCGACGTCATCCTGCTGGACTGCGCGCCCACCGGCGAGTCCCTCCGCTTCATCAGCATGCCCACCACCCTGGAGTGGTACATGAACAAGATCTTCACCGTGCAGCGGGGCGTGGCGCGGATGGTGCGGCCCATGCTCAGCAGCTTCACCTCCATCCCGCTGCCCGGCGACGACTACTTCGCCAACCTGGAGAGCCTGTACGGGAAGCTGCGCGGGGTGGACCGGGTGCTGGTGGACCCCAGTCGCACCACCGTCCGGCTGGTGACCAACCCGGAGAAGGTGGTGCTGCGCGAAACCCAGCGCGCCTTCATGTACTTTTCCCTCTACGGGATGACCATCGATGCCGTCATCGTCAACCGCATCCTGCCGCGCGAGGTGCGCGACGATTTCTTTACCGGCTGGAAGGACCTGCACCAGCGCTACGTGGCCAGCGTCGAGGACATGTTCGCGCCCGTGCCCATCTGGAAGCTGCCGCTGTTCGACAGCGAGATCCTCGGCGTCCGCGAGTTGGACCGCCTGGCCAAAGCGCTGTACGGCAGCCGGGATCCGGTCGGTGTTCATTACCATGAAGCGCCCTACAAATTCGCCAAGGTGAACGGAACCTACCAGGTGCGCCTGAAGCTGCCGTTTGCCGACTCCGAGGACGTGGACCTGTACCAGCGCTTCGACGAGCTGATCGTGCGCGTGGGCAGCTACAAGCGGCACGTGGCCCTCCCGCAGCGGCTGGCGAACCGGGCGCCATCCAGCGCCAGGATCCATGGCTCCGAACTGGTGATCAACTTCGGCAAAGGAATGAAAGATGGCCAGCAGACAACGGCGTCCAAGCAAGAGGCCGGCGCGTAGAAAGCGCCCGGCCGAGGAGGTCCTGCCGAACCTGCGGGCGCTGGTGCCGCGGGAATGGCGGCACTCGCCCGCCTGGAAACACTTCCGCTCCGCGCAGGTCGAGTTCCTGAGCGGCGTGCAGATCCTGCTGAAGGAGGCGCTGGACCGCGTCAAGTCGCGCCGTGAGCAGGAGCGCACCCTGCAGCGCATCGAAGTGGAGAAATAGGTGTCAGGTGCCAGGTGCCAGGTGCGACCCGATGCGCGTAAGAGTCCTCTTTTTTGGGCGGCTGAAAGAGATCGTCGGCAGAGCCGAGGAAACCGCCGACGTTGAAGACGGCGCGGACCTGGGCAGCCTTTTTCATTCATACGCCCGCCGCTTTCCCCAGCTTGCGGCGATGGAACGCTCCACGGTTCTGGCCCGGAACCAGAAGATCGCCGGCCGCTCCGAAGGCCTGGCCGAGGGCGACGAAGTGGCCTTCCTTCCGCCCGTCTCCGGGGGCATGAAACACCGTGCAGTACGAACCCGTCCAAATCGTGCGGGCGCCGATTGATGTGGCGGGGCTCGCCGCCGGCCTCCGGCGCGGTGAGGACGGGGCGGTCGTCGTCTTCGAGGGTGTTGTGCGCAGCCATTCCGGCGGGCGCCCCACGCTATACCTGGAATACGAGGCCTACGAAGCGATGGCCCTGGAACAGATGCGCGCCATCGCCCGCGAGGCGCGCGCCCTATGGCCGATCGACCGCCTGGCCATCGTTCACCGCCTGGGGCGGCTGGAGATCGGGGAGACCAGCGTGGCCATCGTTGTCACCGCGGCCCATCGCGCTCCCGCCTTCGATGCCTGCCGCCATGCCATCGACCGCGTCAAGAAGGGCGTCCCCATCTGGAAAAGAGAGTACTTCGCCGACGGCGCGGTTTGGGTCGAAGGCGAGGTCATTCAGCCGTGATTGAGAAAGCTACAAAGAGGGCCGTGTTCTCACCACAGAGACACAGGGAACACAGAGAAAACAGTCCTCCGTGTTCTCTGTGTCTCTGTGGTGAATCGGTCCTCTTTTTGGCCTTGGTGTTCTTGACGCCTTTCTGGTTGCTTGCCCAGGAAACAACGATCAAGCTGACGGTGCGGCTGGTGAATATCACCGCCACGGTGCGCGGGCCGGACGGCCAACTGGCACGGGCACTGACCCGGGAGGATTTCGAGGTTCTCGACGAAGGCCAGGCGCAGGCCATCCGCGTGTTCGCCCGGGAAGCGGAAGTGCCCTTGTCCATCGCGCTGCTGCTGGACATCAGCGGATCGACGGCCAAGGACTTGAAGTTCGAGCAGGATTCGGCTAGCCGGTTCGCGCGCTCCATCCTGCGGGAGCAGGACCGGATCGCGCTGTTTCCCTTCAACGACGAGGTGACCCAGGCCACCGCCTTTACCTCCAGCGCCATCCGGCTGGAGCAGGTGCTGCGCAGCGTGCGGCCCGGCGGCGGCACCTCGTTGTTCGACGCCATCTTCCTGGCGGCTGAGCAACTGCGTAGGCAACAGGGCCGCAAGGTGATGATCCTGGTCACCGACGGCGGCGATACCACCAGCCACATCGGTTTCAAGGAGGCCTTGCGCGCGGCGCAGGAGTCCGATGCGGTCCTCTACAGCATCATTGTCGTGCCCATCCGTAGCGACGCCGGCCGGGATACAGCCGGGGAGCACGCCCTGCAGTTGCTTTCGGAAGGGACCGGGGGGCGTTTCTATACGCCGGAGAATGCCGCCCAGCTCGATCCCGTGTTCGCCGGCATCGCCGACGAGCTGCATACCCAATACGTGCTCGGCTTCTACGCGGATCCCAACCTGGCTGCCGGTGGCTACCGCCGCGTGCAGGTCCGCGTCCTGAGTCCCGGCTTTACCGTGCAGGCACGCAAAGGGTATTATCTAAGAGGCCGGTGATGTTCACTATGGATGAAGAAAAGCGTCATAGTCTCCACGAACGGGCCCCGGGCGAGACCCATCGGGAGGTGGCCTACCTGCGCCACCTGGTGCAGACCCAGGCTCCGGTTAGCATCAAGCTGCGGTCCGGTGAGCTGGTGTCGGGATTCATTGAGTATTACGACAAGCGGTTCATCCGCCTGACCCGCCAGAATGCGCCGAACCTGTTCATCTTCAAGCACGAAATCAAGTACTTGTACGAAGGCGTGCCTGAGAAGACCTGAGACCTGGGACCTGAGACTTGAGACTCTCAGGCCCCGGGTCTCAGGTCCCAGGTCCCAAGTCTCTTCCATGCCTGATTTCCTTGCCACTGCCGTTGAGATTGCCCGCGCGGCCGGCGCGTTGCTGCTGCCCTATTACGACCGCCGCATCCGCGTCGAATACAAGAGCGATGTAGACATCGTCACCGAAGCCGACCGGGCCTCCGAGCGGCTGATCACCGAGCGGCTGCGCACGCGCTTCCCCGACCACGGCATCCTGGCGGAGGAAGGGGGCGGGCGCGAGTCCGATTCGCCCTACCGCTGGTACATCGATCCGCTGGACGGCACTACGAATTTCGCCCACGGCTTCCCGTTCTTTTGCGTTTCGATGGGGCTGGAGAAGTCGGGCGAGCCGCTGATCGGCGTGGTCTACGACCCGCTCCGCGACGAGTTGTTCACGGCCGAGAAGGGCACGGGCGCCATGCTGAACAACCGGCGCATTCGGGTTTCAGGGGTGGCGGCGCTCTCGGAAGCGCTGGTGGCCACCGGCTTCCCCACCCGCAAACGCCACAAGAACGCCAATATCCATTTCTACCACCAGCTCACCATGCGCACGCATGGGGTTCGCCGGGCGGGTTCGGCGGCGCTCGATATGTGCTACGTGGGCTGCGGCCGCCTGGACGCTTTCTGGGAGTTCAACCTGAATCCGTGGGATGTGGCGGCCGCGACGCTGATTGTGAAGGAAGCGGGCGGGCGCGTCACCGACATGCGCGGCGCCGCTCATTCGGTTTCGAGCGACACCGTGCTGGCCACCAACGGCCTGATTCACCCTGGCATGCTTCAGGCCTTCGCCGAGGTTTTCCAGGGCCAATACGCGACACCGCTGCCCCAGGTATAGGGTGTTTTTTCACCACAAAGACACCAAGAACACCAAGATCACGAAGGGATGCTCTCTTTGTGTGCTTTGTGCTCTTCGTGGCTTTGTGGTGAACGAAATCACCGGAAGTTCTCGACCAGCATGAGGTCGCTGTCCAGGCGGTCGAGCTGTGAGTAGAGAATCCACTTGCCGTCGGGTGAGACAGATAGGCCCATGCTGTAGTCCTTTCCCTTGGCAAGTTCAGCCACCCGCGCCAGGCGCCCGGTAGCGAAGCTGTAAAGCTCGATGACGGGAGCCAGCGGCGGCTTCAAGGTGAGCATGTATATGCCCTGGCTCGTCACCGTCCAATAACTCTGTAGGCCGTGGTCAAGCACCTGGGTCTCTTCCCCGCCGTCAACGGGCACGCGCCAAATGCCATCGGCGCCGAACTTTGTGTAGTAGACAAACTTGCCGTCAGGGGCTTCGAACGCTTCGCGGCCGCTCTTTCTTGTGACCTGTACGGCTGCTCCTCCTTCGGCTGGCACCTTCCACACCTGCCAGTCCCCGTTGCGATTGGAGCCGAAATAAATCCATCGCCCGTCTTTGGACCAGCTCGGCCGCACATCCAGCGACAGTTCCGTCGTCAGCCGTCGTGCCGCGCCGCCTTCGGCGCTGATCACGTAGATGTCCCGCTGCCCCTCTTTGGTAGAGTCGAAAGCGATCCAGCGGCCATCGGGGGACCAGCGCGGGCTGCCCACATGCGGGCCGCCGAAGGAAGTGAGCTGGACCGGGTTCAATCCCTCGGTGTCGCACACCCAAACCTCGTAGCTTCCGGAGCGGTTGGAACCAAAGGCGATCCTCTTGCCATCCGGTGAGAACTGCGGCTGGAATTCCGACTTGGTGGAAGCAATCAGCTTGGTCGGCGGAGTACTCTTTTCTGCTGCGCCCGGGCCGCTGACACGCCAGATGTTGTCATCGGAAGTGGACCGGGCGAAGGCCAGGCGGTGTCCTTCTCGTGAAATGGAGGGGCCCTCGCCGTCGCCGAACACCGGTCGCTCCGGCTGCCCGCCGGACGCGGGAATTCTCCACATCTCCCATGCGCCGCTCCGATTTGATGAAAACAGGATGCTGCGCCCATCCGGAGTCCAGTCGATTCCGCTGACAAGCCGCTCGTCGAACGTAAGGCGTCGAGGCTCCGCGGCTCGCTTGCCGGCCCCAAAAGCTTGGGAATAAATATCATACGTGCCGGTGCCGCGCATCCGAACGAAAGCTAATGTCCCGCCGTCCGGCGAGAGCGCCGGATAAACATCGCCCGGATAGTCCGCGGGGGGAACAGTCAGCCGCCGCTTCTCGCGTGTCTCGGCGGAAAGCAGGTAGATGCTGTTCGGCTCCTTCGGTGAGCCCCGGTCCACGATCGCGAGAGATTTCGCGTCCGACGACCAAGACAAACGATGTCCCGTTGATGCCGCCCCGGTTATGGGGGAAACGGCCGCTGTCTCCGCCAGTTTGCGCTCCGATCCTCCCAGAGCGGGAACCACCAGGACTTCCGCACCAGCGCGGGACCAGCGCAGAAAGGCGATGTAGCGCCCGTCGGGCGACCAAGCAGGAGCATAATCCGGCTGCGGGTCTGTGGTCAGCCGGAGAGGCGTTCCGGCGTCAACCAGTTTCACGTAGATGTCGTAGTTGTCTTCCTTTTCCCCGTTCCAGGCAAAAGCCACCTGCTTGCCATCAGGCGAAAGGGCAGGCTGAATCTCCAGGCCCGGATAGCTGGTAAGCGGAACGACTCGCGGAGCGGGGCCGCCGGTGACGCCGGGGTGGAAGACGCGCAGCCAGATTCCAGTTCCGATCAATGCCAGGCCGAGGGCCAGCAGGCCTGCCGCCAGCAATCGGTTGGGCGGCTTCCGTGCCGCTGCCAACTGCGCCGGCGCTCCCGTTGTCAGCTTGCCCGAGTCGGACTCTTCTTTGAGTTCCTCCAGCGCGATCTTTACGTCTTCCATCAACTGGAAGCGCCGGCCCGGGTCTTTGCGCATGCAGCGTGCGACGATTTTCTCAAGGTCGCGCGGCACATCTTCGGCCACGCTGCTGGGCGGCTGTGGTTCTTCCTTCAGGATGGCCGACAATGTGGAGACTCTTGTCTCACCACGGAAAGCGCGCCGCCCGGTGATTACCTCGTAGAGCAGGGAGCCGAACGAGAAGATGTCGGACCGGGCGTCCACCTTCTTGCCTTCCGCCTGCTCGGGCGACATGTAGGCAACGGTGCCGAGTATGGCGCCCTCCTCGGTATGAGGCGCCTCCTCTGCCGCACTCAGCGTTTCGCCGGCTTCGTCGCCGGGCGCAGACTCCGTTAGCTTGGCCAGGCCGAAATCCAGCACCTTGACCAGCCCCTTTTCGGTGACCATCACGTTGGCTGGCTTGAGGTCGCGGTGGACGATGCCTGCGGCGTGGGCAACGGCCAGCGCGTCGGCCATCTGGATGCTGTATTTCAGCGTTTCGCTCAGCTTCAGGCCCTTGCGCCCAATCAACTGATCGAGCGTCTTGCCGGCCACATATTCCATGACGATGAAATCGCGGCCGTCTTCGCAGGCAATGTCATGGATGGTGACGATGTTGGGATGGTTGAGCGCCGACGCGGCCTTGGCTTCCTGGATGAACCGGCGCTTGCGTTCCGGGTTCGCAACTCTTTCAGCAGGCAGGAACTTGATGGCCACCAAGCGGCCCAGATGCGTGTCCTTTGCCTTGTACACCACACCCATGCCGCCCTCGCCCAGCTTCTCAAGGACCTGGTAGTGTGAAATCGTTTGGCCAAGCATAACGAGAACCCTCCAGGTGGAATCCCGTGGGGAGGGCCGTAGTGGCGTCAAGTCTACCCCCTTCCTGCCCATCCGGCAATGCCGGTTTGCGCCATGGGTGTGCGGCCAGATCAGCGCAATCGGCGCAATCCGCGGCTAAGCTCGCCGCGGAGTATCGTTTCGGCTTGACTCCGGCCCGATTCCCTCGTAGATTCTCTGCCATCCGCCCGGGTGGGTGCTTCCCTTTGGTCAGTTTCAGGGACGGGGGCAATCATGAATTTCACGATCACGAAAGAGCGCGTTGAACCGGACATCGTCGTGGTCCGGCTCGCCGGCAGGCTGACGCTGGGCCGCGACAGCGAGGAGTGCGAGTCGCAAATCAGCGAGCTGATCCGCCAGAACGAGAAGAAGATCGTGCTGGATATGACGGAGCTCAGCTTCATGGACAGCACCGGCCTGGGCATCGTCGCCACCTGCTCGGGCAAGCTGCGGCAGGCGGGCGGCGAAATGTGCCTGGCGGGCCTTAAAGGGTCCGTCCAAAAGCTTTTCAAGGTGACGGGAGTTGAGAGGATCTTCCGAATCCACGCCACGGCGGCCGCGGCCATCGAGTATTTTGGGGGCCGCGCCGCCGGAGCATGAGCCGGAATCCAAGTGCTGTGTTCAAGGCCGGGACGCGGCGCGGAAGCCGTGAGGGCGACCACAAGGGCCGCCCTTACAGCCCCGCCGCAGGCGTGCGGGGTGTTCGACTACTTCTTGTCCGAGAGCGTGAAATTGACGGTAACGTCGGTGCTGGCCTCGACCGTCTTCCCGTCCACCTGGACCGGCTCGTATTCCCATTGCCGGACCGCCTCGAGCGTGGCCTCCACCAGCTTCGGATCGCCCTCCTTGACCACGATCTCCTTGACTGTCCCGTCGGTGGCCACCTTGACGTGAAGCAGAACCGCACCCTGGATGCCTGCTTGCTTGGCCTCCGGCGGATATTGCGGCCTGACCATGCGGACCAGCTTGAGCGGTTGCTTGCTCTCGTCGCTGATGTTTATGGTGGCATCCGCGGCCCAGAGCAACGTGCCTGCGCCCAGCGCGAGCGCCAGCACAATCATTGTTATTCTCCTTGCCATCACTCCTCCTGGTGTGTGATTGCCCGTCCACCGCAATAGACACCAGCCGCCGGCAGAATGTTCCAGGCTCCCGGAACATTTCAGGTCCGTCTCCACGCAGTCATCCACGCGGGAAGGGAAGAGTGCCAACCTCCAGTGGAATGCCTTCGGCGGTGACCTGCTTGCCCGGCTGAAGCGACTTCACCTCGTTGCCCAGCATGCGGTGCAGGAACAGCACGTGGTCGCCGCCGGTGACCGCCAGTTTGGCGCGCGGCGACAGATTGGCGATGCCCGCCGCCCGGCGCAGCGCCCAGTATTCAGCCTGCGGGTTGCCGAAGCTTTCGGGAACCTCCCAGCCGGTGATCTCCCGGAATTGCGCGCCGGAGCCGGACAGGATCGAGTGTAGCGCCGTCCGCATGGCGTGTGTTCGTGTCCCCCAGGATCAATATACCTTGTCCTGGCCACATTGGGCTATACTTGGCTATATGGCTACGGAAGTGAAGATTGCCGAGCTCAAGAACCACCTGAGCCGGTACCTGCGCTCGGTCCGGAAAGGCCACGAGATCGTGGTGAAGGACCGCGAGACTCCGATCGCCCGCGTGGTGCCGTACAAGGAGCGGCGCGAGCGGCTGGAGGTGATCCCGCCGACCCGCTCGCTGAAAGAGGTTGAGGAGATAATTCTGCGGCTGAGGCGGCCACCGAGGGTCAGCCTGGCCGATCTCGAACAGGCGCTGAAAGAGGAACGGCGCGATCGCTTCGATGACTTGTTGAAATGAGGCCATACGTGGACAGTTCCGTCGTCCTTCGCCGCCTGCTGAAGCAGCCGGGCGCGTTCGAGCGCTGGCCCGGACTGGAGACGCCGGTCACCAGCGAACTGCTGGAGGTGGAAGCGCTTCGCACTCTCGACCGTTTGCGGGTTCAGGGGAGATTGAGCGACGGGGAGGTCGCGGAACGGATTTCAGCGCTGCAGGCCGTGACTGGGTCGTTTGAGCGCGTCCCGGTCACCCGCGCCATTTTGCAGGGAGCTGGGCGGCCGTTTCCCACGGCCGTCGGCACGCTGGACGCCATCCACCTGGCCACCGCGCTGCTTTGGATCGAGGAGCGCGACGAGCCGCTGACATTCCTCACCCACGACGCACAGCAGGCGCTGGCCGCCCGAGCCTGCGGCCTGGAGGTGCGAACGGCGCCGTAAGGACAGGGAGCGGGGGGGACGGGCCGGGTGTGGTGGCGGCCGGCGTCGCGGGCCGTCAGGCGGCCTTGCGAGACCGGCAATCCGCGCACACTTCAGCGCAGGGCTGCATCAGCAAGCAGAAAATTCAACGGCCGGTTTTTTCCAGGCGGGCCGTCAGCTCATCGAGAATCGCAGCCGTGGCCGTGGCGCCGAAGCGGGTGCAGCCCAGCGCGCGCACCTCCAGCGCCCGGTCCAGTGTTCGGACGCCGCCGGCCGCTTTGATTTGGATGGATGGGGGACAATGGCGGCGCATCAGGCGCAGGTCGTGGTCGGTGGCCCCGCCCGGCGCGAACCCCGTGGAGGTCTTCACGAAATCCACCGCCGCGCGGGTGCTGATGGCGCACGCCTCGATCTTCAGCTCGTCGGTGAGATAGGCATTCTCGAAGATGACTTTCAGGAGCGCGCCGGCCGCATGGGCGGTTTCTCTGATGCTGCGGATCTCGCGTTCCACGTAGTCGAAGCGGCGGGAGAGCAGCTTGCCGATGTTCAGCACCATGTCCAGCTCGGCGGCGCCCGCTTCCAGCGCCTGGCGGGCCTCGAACAGTTTGGCCTCGGCGGTCTGGCTGCCGTGCGGAAACCCGATCACCGTGGTGAGGCGCACGGGGGAGCCGGCCAGCCGGGCGGCCGCCAGCGGCAGATCCGCGGGGCGCACGCATACCGTTGCCACCCGGTAGCGCATCGCCAGGTCGCACCCCTGCTCCACCTGCGCCTCGGTCAGTTCCGGGCGCAGCAGCGAGTGGTCGATCATCGCCGCCAGTTCATCGTAAGAGGGCAGCGGAGTCATCACAGTTGAGGATTGCGGATTGCGGAATGCGGATTTCCAGCCATCCGGAGCAAACAATCCGCAATCCGAAATCCACAATCCGAAATTCCATCAATCCTTCACCTGCTCCGCCAGGTAATTCTCAATGCCCATCTCGCCGATGGCATGAAGCTGGGCTTCGAGCCAGTCGATGTGCTCTTCCTCGTCGGTCAGGAGGTCTTCGAGCAGTTCGCGGGAGCCGGCGTCGCCGTTCTCGCCGCAGGTCTTGATGTGCCGGTTCAGGCGCTCGGCGGCGGCGCACTCGACCTCCAGGTCGTTGTCCAGTTGTTTGGGAACCGTGGCGCCGATGTTGATCTTGAAATAGTCCGACACGTTGGGTGTGCCGTCCAGGAACAGGATGTGCTCGATCAGCTTCTCGGCGTGCTTCATTTCGTTGATGGATTCCTTCTTGATCAATCCCGCCAGCCGCTTGTAGCCCCAGTTCTCGCACATTTCGGCGTGGACAAAATACTGATTGATGGCCGTCAACTCCGCTTTGAGCGCCTCCTGGAGCGCGTCCAGGACTTTCGGATTGCCCTTCATCGGCAAAACCCTCCTTTGTGGCGGCATCGTGGCTGCGGCGCCCGCCTGCCTCAGCAACGAGCATAGCGCAGCCGGCAGCCATGCGGCAATCCGCAAGTAAACCCAAGACGCAAACACCGAGGGCGGGCCTTCAAAGCCCGCCCTTAATTTTTGGCTCCTCTCCCGAAAGTATGAGAGGGCCGCGGCTGCTTGGCCTCCGGAGGCGCTGGGGATCCCAGCCTGCGGCGGCTCGCTCGCTGCCCCGTGGGGGGGTTGTGCGGCCGGGCACATGGTTGACACTTTAGACCGGGCACATGGTTGACACTTTTATCAGAACACGAGGCCTGTTTTAAAGCGCCGGTGCGCGTCGGCAACAACCTAAACTCATAAGCATCGAACACCGCCAGGGCTAGGTGCGCGAAGTACATCCGGTAGTAGCGGTCATCGATCGGCGCCAGGCCCACGTACTCTCCCTCCAAAACGTCGCTGACGAATACCTCGACCCCGCTCCACTTCATGGCCCCGCTCGGGCGCACTTTGCGGACCACCATATCCGCTGGGTACTCCACCTCCGCCACGCGGCTCGGATAGATGCGGTACGACGGTACGTAGAGACTGGCTGGCGTGTGTTGGCCGAGCGCCTCATGGGGACGCTCCTCGTTGTACTCGGTACGGAAGCGATCGAAGCGACGCTGCTGAGCCCGCCGGTTCTCGGCCGGGGGACTTGCCGTCTCCGCTTTTAGCGTACGGTGCATTCGCTCATGCCGCCCGTTCTGCTCCGGATGACCCGGCTGGATCCTTTCCGGCTGGATGCCCAGCTTGATCCACTCGATCGACAGCCGCGATAGCCCGCCCAGCCCGCGGGTCGCAAACGGCGCGCCGTTGTCGGTCCGAACCGCTTCCGGCAAGCCATACTCGCGAAAGGCGGCCTCAAACACCGCCCGAACGTGTTCGCCGTCAGCGCCCGCGACCGCCTGGCACCGCAGCAAGTAGCGCGTCGTGGCGTCGCTGATCGTCAACGGGTCGCAGCGCTGGCCATCGCTGGTCCGGAACCAACCCTTGAAGTCCGCACACCAGACCGCATTCGCTTGCGTGCAAGCGGCAAACGGTTGCTCGTACGGCGGTGTTCGCCGCCTCCGCCGCCGGGGCACCGTCAGCCCTTCCCGCTTCAGCAATGCGCCAATCGTGCTAGTGGCCGGCCATGCTTGGTTCGGTTTCCGGTCGGTTAGCCATCGCTTCAGTTTGCGCGGCCCCCAATGCGGGTGATCGCGCCGGGCCGCCAACACCGCTTCAGCGACCTCATCGCTCATCTGATTCGGATGCACCTGCGGCGCCCGGCTGTGATCCGTCAACTCCTCAACGCCTCCGTTCCGGTAGCGCCGCAACCAGGTGTATCCCGTCTCGCGAGACACACTGTAGCGTCGGCACAGCTCGGCGATCGAGAAATCGCCCTCCTCAACTTCAATCACGAGACTCTTGCGCTCATCCACGACAGAACTCCGTTTCCATGGCATGCAGGCGTTTTAAGACCCCCGCCTGCGCTTGGCCAGCCCTTTCCTCGGCTGGGTACCAAACTGTCAACCATGTGCCCGGATCAAACTGTCAAGGATGTCCCCGGTCCGTGCCCGTTTTCCTCGCACCCCTGCCGGGGTGCGCGGCAATTTTTGGGGACTCGGTTTCCGGGGGTGTGGGCCGCAAAAAACGCGGCCTCTGCCCCCGGCTAATATCCCCACATCCCTTTGGGATGCGGCCGAGGCTGGCCTCGAACAATCCAGCGGGTGTCCGAAAGCCATCCCGGAGGGATGGCACAGATTAGCCGGGGGTAAAGCGAGGCCGTCCGCCGCGGCGGACCGAGCGGCACCCCCGGAAGAGAAGAGGAACCGGCCAAACCGACGCATCCCGGAAGGATGCGAGAAGGCCATCCTGGACACAGTACCGGCTGGGACCAGTAGCAGCCCGACCGTGGGCGTTGAGATACCCAGGACAACACGCCACCGACTTGCTGGGCATCCCTGTCTGGCAAGCAACGCCACCCGCCCGGCAATGGACCTGCGGCAAAGGCAGGCCCAGTTTCGCCGCAAGGCGCTGCTCCTCTGCAAGGCGGAAGGGCCCAATTTCATTGAAGGAAAAGCACTTCTGAACCACCCTCCGCCCTTACACTTTTCAGATAGGAGCCAGCGAATGAAGTACTGCGGATTGGGGATTCCGGGTTGCGGATTGTCCGCAATCCACGATCCGCAATCCGAAATACGGAATCTTGTGGTTGAATTGAAAAATAATGGACCAAGCACAACCCGAGCGAGCGAAGCAGGAGTTCCGGCCATACGTGCCGGCTGAATCGCAGGAACCGGAATTCACGCTGAAGGCCATGGTGGCCGGCATCGTCTTGTCGGCGATTTTCGGCGCCGCCAACGCCTACCTGGGCATGAAAGCCGGGCAGACGGTGGCCGCCACCATTCCCGCGGCGGTGGTGGCCATCGCGCTGTTCCGGCTGCCGTTCCTGCGCGGCACCGTGTTGGAACAGAACATCACTCGCACCGCGGCCTCGGTGGGCGAGGCGCTGGTGGCCGGCGCCATCTTCACCATCCCCGCCTTCCTGCTGGTGGAGATGAACGGGCAGCGGCTGTGGCCCAACTTCCGCGCCCATTTCTGGCAGAGCGTGCTCATCCTGCTGGCCGGCGGGCTGCTCGGCGTGCTGCTGATCATCGTTCTGCGGCGTCCGCTGTGCGTCGATTCCGACCTGCCGTTTCCCGAAAGCGTGGCCAGCGCCGAAATCGTGAAGGCGGGGCAGCGGGGCGAGGCGGCCGGCGCTGCCTCGCGCACCGTTTTTGGCGCGCTGGGCATGGCCGCCCTGCTCCAGTTCCTGAAGTCCGACCAGGGGCTGCAGGTCTTCAAGGAAAGTGTCGGGGGGCTGGTGCGGCTGCCCCGCTCGGTCATCTCCCATTTTGATTTTTCCAAAACGCCCATCGGCCAGGTGACGCATGAAGGCGCTTTCCCCTATGCCACGCCTTCGGCTTCACCGGCGCTTATCGGCATCGGCTACATCATCGGCCCGGAGCTGGCCACCATCAACTTCACCGGCGGCGTGATCGCCTGGTGGTTCATGATCCCGCTGGTCCTGTTCGCCGATCCCGGCCTGCCGGCACGCCTGCGCTTGGAAGGGGGCGCGGCCGCGCCGCTGGACGTGGTGGTCTACAGCGTCTGGTACAACGTCGTGCGGCCCATCGCCGTGGGTGCCATGCTGGTGGGCGCTGTCAACACGCTCTGGCGCATGCGCGAATCCATCATGACTTCGATTCGCGGCGCTATCGCCTCCAGCCGCGAGGTGCATGGCGGCCCGGCCCGCTCGCGCCTGGACCAGGACATCCCGCTAAAGTGGATCGCGGCCTCGGTCGGCGTTTTGTCGCTGCCCATCGGGGCGCTGTACTACCACTTCACGGGACGGCTGGTAGTCTCGCTGGTGCTGGCCGTCACCATGATGATTGTTGCCTTCCTGCTCTCGGCGGTGGGCGGGTACCTGGTGGGGCTGGTGGGCAGTTCCAACCAGCCGCTGAGCGGTCTGACCCTGTCGGCGCTGGTCCTGACCGCCCTGGTGATGGTGCTGATGGGCGTGCGCGGGCTAAGTGGGGTGGCCGCCGTCCTGGGCGTTGCCTCGGTGGTCTGCTGCGCCTGCTCGGTTTCCGGCTCACTCATCCAGGACCTGAAAGCCGGCTATCTGCTGGGCGGCACGCCCTGGAAAATGGAGGTGGCGGAAATCCTGGCCGTCGTGGTGCTGGCGGTCTTCCTGCTGTTTCCGATGATCGCGCTGCACGAAGCGAACATCGCCACCGGCGGCATCGGCATCGGCGGCAAGGAGCTGCCGGCGCCGCAGGCCGGGCTGATGGCCGCACTGGCCAAAGGCATTGTCGGCGGGCAGATGGCCTGGGGCCTGATCGCCATGGGCATGTTGTTCGGCATCGCCCTGGTGATGATCGGCGCGCCTGCGCCCATGCTGATTGCCGTGGGCATGTACCTACCGCTGGAAACCACGTCCGCCATCTTTGTGGGCGGCGTCATCAAATGGCTGGCCGACAAACTTGCCGCCCGCCGCAGTTACACTCCGGTCCAGCGCGAGGAATACGAGCGCCGCGGGACCCTGGTGGCCTCCGGCTTCATCGCCGGGGAAGCCATTACCGGCGTGCTGCTGGCCGTGGTGGTGCTGCTGTGGAGGAAGCCGGTGACCGAGCTGCTCACCGGCCGCGCGCAGCTCGGCTTCGTCGATGCCTGGGGCGGCTGGCTCTCGCTGATGGTCTTCGCCGTGATTGCCTGGGGGCTGATCCGCGTGCCGCTACGCTCGGCCCAACGCGGGTAGTGCGGCGCGCCAGCCCTGTTACCGATTGGGAGGCGGGCCGCGCCGTTCGCCGAAGCCACCACCAAACCCACCGCCGAACAGACCGAGGGGCCCGGACGGCAGCTTGGCTTGCTGTTCAGGGGTCAGGATCGAAATGAACTGCGCTTCGGCCTTGCTGTTGATCGCGGTGATTTGCCCCATCTGCGTGCCAAACGTGGTGGACAGTTGGTCGATCTGGGCGGTGTTGTTCGCCTTGATGGCCTCCTGCAAAGACTGGCGGGTCTCGCGGACTTGCTGATTCAGCGGCTGGGCCGCCTTGGCGGCGTTAGCGAAGATGGTGGCCGCTTGCGTCTTCTGGGCCTCCGTCAAGCTCAGTTCGCTGGCCAGGCGGTCGATACGCTGTTGAATCATCTGCTGAGGATCGGGCGCGCCGCCTGGGGGGACGTTGCCCTGCCCGGACTGGCGGCCTCGGCCTTGCTGCCCCTGTGCGGGAACAAGCACCGCGAATAACAGCAATGAGACCGCGACCAGCACCAAGGACCTTTTCTTCATAACGTTATTTCCTCCTTCAAGGTAAAACCCGGCGCCGCGATATTTGTCTCGAATTACGAGAGGGCCGCGAGCCGACGCACGGACCGTCCGCGAATCTGTTCCAGATCGTCACCGTGGACAAAGCCCTCCCCACCGCTCGCGTGGGCAGGCTGCCGCGGACCGCTTCCGACCGCCGCCGAGCCCCGCGCCGTCAGGCGGCATCCGATGGCGCTCGCTCGGGTCTCTTCGGCGCGCGGCCGGGTGATATAATCCGTTTGAGAGATCGAGGTACACCGTCTATGGTGACGATCCGGTTCCCTGACCGCGAAACCGAGAAGCGAGCGCTGGCTTTCCTGCTCGGGCGCTTTTCGGGGCGGGTCCTTCGTTCGGGGGAGCATCTGGTCCCTGAGGCCGCCTTGGAAGCCCTGGCCGACCAGAATATTCCATTCACCGCCAGAGGGAAGACAGCCTAGCGGTACACCTGAGTGACGGAGTTCGAATGGGATGCCGGCAAAGCACGCTCCAATGGGGAGACAGTATGAGTCAAGGGGTCAACCCTGAGGCCGACGAGGACATTCTGCCTGAGTACGACTTCTCTCAGGGCGTTCGGGGGAGGCACCACGAAGCGTACAGAGCAGGGACCAACGTGGTTTTTCTGGAACCTGACGTTGCGAAGGTGTTTACGGATTCGGCCTCGGTCAACCGGGTCCTGCGACTTCTTCTTCGCCTTGCGAGGGAGCAGGCGTCGACGCGATAGGCTGGCCTGACAGCGCGCCGCTGCCGCCGGCGTTCCGCCGCCGCTGACCCGCAACGGCCGGCCGATGATCAGGACGACACCTGCGGCCTCGCCGTTGCACCTCCGAGACTCAATTCCCTTGTTCGTTTCAGTGCCGGGTGACGGTGCGCCTATACTGCGGGTATGAAGACGGCGGTTTCTATTCCCGACGATGTTTTTGAAGGAGCGGAGCGCCTGGCGCGGCGGACCAAGAAGTCGCGGAGCCGGCTGTTCGCCGACGCGCTTCGGGAGTATGTGGCGCGGCACACGGCAGAAGAGGTAACGGAGGCCATGAACGGGGTCTGCGCCAAGTTGGGAGATCCGAAAGATCCGTTCATTGCCGCCGCCACCCGCCGCGTTCTGGAGCGAAGCGAGTGGCCGTGACTGATGGGGATGTGGCTGCAATGTCTGCTTGGTGTTAGCATATGAGCAGGGTCTCGGAGAATTTCCAATGGCAACGAAGGAGCAAATCCTGAAAGCGATCCAGGAGCTGCCCGACGACGCTAGCGCCGAAGATGCGCTGGATCGCCTCTACCTGCTCTACAAAATAGAAAGAGGTCTTCACCAAGCAGACCGGGGTGAGCTAATCAGCCAAGAAGAGGCGCGTCAGCGTATGGCGAAATGGCTCAAGTAAGGTGGACGCCGCAGGCTCTCGACGATCTCGATGCGATCTGCGTGTTCATTGCACGAGACGTCCCTCAAGTGGCGGCGATGTTCGCCGATCGGGCATTCCGAGCTACGGATCGCCTGGCACATTATCCCCGCCTGGGGAGGGTGGTTCCGGAGCTTGGTATTGACAACATCAGGGAGATTATTCTCGGCAACTACCGAGTGATCTACCGGATTCGGCAAGACGACGTTCAGATTTTGACAGTACACCACGGGGCGCGTCTCCTCGACACCGTAAAGATTGAGGGTTTTTGAAAGCCTACGGTCAATCGAAAATCCTGCGCCCGAGCCTGGTGAGCAATCCCCGCATCACCCCATGGCCTGCCACTTCTTGCGCAGCTCGAGCAGGCGGTGGAAGCTTTCCTTGGGCTTGAGCTGCGGCGTCAGGAAGCCGCCGTGGGGGATAAACGCGGGGTCGGAGAAGTCCCACCAGGTAAGAGCGTCGAGGTACGGCTTGCTGTAAGCCATGGTGTAGAACTGCTCGACCCAGTCGGCCTGGACCGCCTCGCTCCACTTGTCGCCGTGCCAGTGGCGGGTGCTGGGGCGCTTGAACTCGCCGCGCTCGACCGGAGCGTCATCTGAGGAGATGCCCAGTTCCGTGATGTGGATGCGCTTGCCCAGGGCGGCGAACAGCTCCAGTTGGCGGTCCACCTCGAACATGTCGCGGTTGGGCCAGTAAAGCTGCAGTCCGAGGGCCTCGAACTGGACGCCGGCGGCGATGATGTCTTTGACGTAGTTGAGGACGCTGCGGGTCGGCCGGCCGGTGGGACCGATGTGGCTGCGGCCCAGCACCACGTTCTCGCTCCAGGTGCAGCAGCAGTTCACTACGCGGAAGGCGGTGGGATCGGCCAGCCGCGCGGTGTCGGCCGCCAACCGCGTCATCTCCGTTAACTGATCGGTGGTGTAGTTCAGGATGTTGGCGTGGTCGTGGGCCTCGTTGATCACGTCCCAGATCGGGATCCACGGCCGGAACTTCGCCACGCTCTTCACAATGTAGTCACGGTGGGCCTTGCGGGCGCCGTCGTAGTCTTTCCCCTTCAGCCAGGCGGGCATACCCGCCTGGTGGAACCAGACCAGCGGGTGGCCTTTGGCCTTGATGCCGGCGCGCGCGAGCCAGTTCACAACGAACTCGGCGCGCGAGTAATCAACCTTGCCTTCCTCCCTCTCGGTGGCTGCCCGATAGAACGGGACGGTGGCGAAGTTCAGCAACTCGGCGAAGCGCTCCGTGTACTCGGGGCCGCGGGCGGCGGCAAAGCCGTTGCAGCCGAACAGGAACCCGGGGCGGCTGCCGCGCTTTTCAATCTCCTGCCGGGCTTTTTCGAAGACGGCCATCTCGCCGGCCCAAAGGGAGTCGGCCAGCGACTCGTTGGCCAGGCGTGCGCATTGGGCGGCGTCGCCGCGGGCTGCTTCGGCCTTGCGCTGCACGGCCCGCGCCGCCTCCAGGCGTTTCACGAGTTCGGCGGAGAAGCGGAATCCGGCTTTGCCGTGCTGCTGAAGGTAGCGCTCGACGGCGCCGATGCGGCTGCGCGAGAACTCGTAATTGAGCAGCAGCTCGCGCCCGGCGGCATCGCGGGCGCGATAGCCGCCGCCGCCGTTATCGGCAAACAGGTAGACATGGCCGAAGCCGGGGATGGGAAGCGGCAGCGAGATCAGGAAGGAACCTTCCGGCGGCCCGTGCTGCAATGCGGTCCGGGCAAACGGGTTATTGAGCAGGTCGGTGATCAGCAGGGGATCGAAGGCCCGCGGCGGCAATGGCTGGCCCGCGGCATCGTAGGCGATGAGCCGCCAGTTGCCCGCGTAAGCCGGTGCCGGCGCCGGCTGCGGCGCTTGCCCCGGCTCGGCGCAGGCACACGGCGACGTCCCCGCGCCGCCAGCCGCGCGCCCCGTGGCTGTCACTCCCGCCGCAGTCATCAAGAAGTCACGTCGTTTCATACTTCCTCCAGGGCAAGCTTCAACGCAGAAGCGCGAGCCTGCTCCGGCGTGTCGGGGAGTACGCTGGGGCCGGCAGAGGAATTCTCTGGGTTTTCTCTGCGCACTCCGCGCCGCTGCTTTGAAAATCTCGGGAGCGGCGTCCCGCCGCCACAATGTAGCGCCGGCGTCCCGCCCAATGCCACTTACTGGGAAGTGGAGCGCGCTTCAGCGCGCTTGCCCGAAGGGTCGATAGGCCAGCCGTTTACGGCTGGTTTACGAGTGTAACATCTGTTTCAGCCCGCTTTTAGCGGGCTTCTCGCTCAATGGCTTTAGCCGTCCGCAAGCAGTGGCTAAAGCCGGCGTCAGGGAAGGCCGTTAAAACGGCCTGAAATCTGTATTGATCGCCCACCCAGCGTAAACGCCTGGGCTACTAACCCTTCGGGAAAGCCCGCTGGAAGCGGGCTCTAAACTCTTCGGCACCTGCGGCCAGTAAGTGACATTGGGCGTCCCGCCGGTAATCGTCCTTCGGTCGCCGATCCGTTACCGGCGAGACGCCCAATGGCACTTAATTTTGGCGAATCGAGCGCCGTAGGCGCGACTGACCTTAGCCCAGCCTTTCAAGGCTGGGAACCAAGCCGCGGCGGGTGAAGTGCCGTAGGAACGGCTGAAAGCGAGCAATTCCAATCGCTTCAGTCGTCCCTCCGGGACTCTAACTCCTTGCCTCTCAAAACCCAGCGTTGAAACGCTGGGCTAAGTTCAGTCGCCGCTACGCGGCTCAAAACCCAAAATTAAGTGGCATTGGGCGAGACGCCGGCGCTACATCGGGCGCGAGACGCGCGCTGGCGCGCCGGACCATTTTCGTAGCTCCCGGGTGCCCGATAAGGGCATGAGCGGCTGCGTTGAAGTCCCTGTTGAGAGTCACTTCAGTTCCAGCGAAATGATGCGCTCGTTCGTCTTGCCGATGTTCTCCAGCGTGTGCTCCTGAGCCGGCAGAAAGACGACCTGCGAACTGGCGAAGCGCGCTTCCTGCGGCTTGCCGGCGTTGTCCCAGGAGCGCATATCACCGCCCTCGAGGATGACCCAGACGCGCGGCGCGTACTTCTTCGTTGGCGTCTTCGCGCCGGGCGCCAGTACCAGCTCGAACACAGCCAGGCGCGCGTTCTCGAAGACCTTCTTGCTGCCGGCCGCCGGGCCGGTGTACTGCCGGGTTGGCGGCGCTTTCTTGAGCGCCACCTGGATCATGTCCAGCCGGGTGCCGCCGACGTTCTGGCGCGCTTCCACGGCCCTGTCCGGGGGCTGGAAGAAGACATCGCCGGGCCGCCGTTCCTTGCGGACCTTCTTTCCGCCGGCGTAGAGGTGCTCGACGGCGCCTCCTTTCAGAACAACCGCGACCACCCCCAGTATCTCGCTGCTTGGAAACCCCTTGAACGCGGCGGAAGACGCGCCCGGTTCCCACACCGCCTCAATTACCCGGACTCGCTCGTTCTCGAATAGCGGCCGCGTCAATGGCGGTTTGGCGGCGGCGCCGGACTGCGGCGCGGACGAAGGCGCCGGTTTGACCGGTGTTTGCGCGCCAGGCAGCCAGCAGGCAGCCAGGGCGGCGGCGGCCAGGATCATGGCGCTCATTCTCCTCTGACTCATGCGGCGAGGTTATCAGACTTGGTGTCGCGGTGTCTTGGTGGTAATAGAAAACTGTGCCAGCAAGCGGAATCTCTGGCAGCGCTTTGGTGGTAGGATGTGGTTGATGAAGAAGACGGCAAAGAACAATAGAACCCGGAAGCTCCTGCTGCCGCCTCCCGGCAGTCCACCGTCGCCTCTCGGGATCAAGCTGAGACGCCTGCGCAGGAAGATCGAGGAAAGCGGCGAGAAGCTGATGACGAGCGGGGAAATCAGGCGCGAGTTGCTCCGCCGGCGCGGTTTGGCCTGATCGCGATGCTACGCACATACCTCGACGCTGGTGTGCTCATTGAGGCGGCAGGCGGTAAAGGGCCGAAAGCAGAGATCGCCTTGACTCTGCTGGACGATCGTGGACGTGTGTTCCTGTCGTGCCCTTTCCTCGACTTCGAGTTGCTGCCGCGAGTGATCCTTAACCGCAGGCCCCGGCAGCGCCTATTTCTCGAAGAATATTTGGCCGGGACCGAACGCACTCAGGACTTGGACTCGATCCTCCGAGTTGCTTTCCAAGAGGCCAGCCGCTCCCCGGTGAGCGGCATCGATGCGTTGCACGTGGCGGCGGCTCACCTACTCAAGGCCGACGAGTTGATCACCACGGAAAAGCCCGGCAAGGCAATATACAAGAACACGCTCGTCCCGGTGATTCACCTCGAGGGATGACAACCGGCCCATTACGCCCTTCCCGGGAGCCCTCTGGGAGGGAATTAATTCACCACAGAAATCTGCACCGCGTTTGAAAGCACCCCTCCCTGAGAGAGCCTGAGGGTCTGGCTTCCGCTGGATACGCCACCAGGCACCGCTACGTTAATCTGATACAGACCGACGAAGCCAGGGGCCAAGCCAGCGAACTGGGGAGTAGCTTCGACGGCTCCGATCACGACGGTCACCGGTGTTGTAACGAGGCTGAGTTGGTCCAGCGGAGCCGCGCTGCCCGCGGCGACCGCGGGTGTGACCGCCCCCAATCCGGTGGCGTAGATGATCAGGACGTCGCCCCGTTTGGCCGGTTCTTGAGCGCTAACGAGGCGGCCGGTGGAGTTATTGAGGATGACCGGCGCTCCGGTTCCAGTGGTGAAGATTCCCGGCGCGAACGGCGACGTACCCAGGGGCATCGGAAGACTTGGAATCCCACCGCTGGAAACCACAACTTGAGTCTTGCTCGGATTCACCTGGAACGGGATCTGAACATTTATCTGACCCGGTGAGACGTAGAAGAGAGGCGCCTGCGTCAACTCGAACCATACCACCGTATCGGCAAGCGCCGTTGGCAGGGGAACTGCCTGCGCCGCAGCAGTTCTGGCGCTCAACGTAGTCCCAAAGATCGAGGCGATGGAGCCAGGCGCAAGCGGTGCGGGGCCAAAGCCCGCGCCGTTCACAATTCCAGACTGCGAAACGATCGGGGTGGCTGCCGACTCCGGACTCACCGTGACGATAAAGTACCCTGTATTCCTGAGGTTTGGCACGCCTGCGACGCCCAGGAAGAGACGTGTCGCACCGGACGGTACGACGAATGCCTTCGGTGCACCGGCGGCGGTCAGGCCAGTGCCTACAAGGAATGGCTGCTGCAGCAGCGGGGAGAGGCGGGCGAGATTTAGTACACTGGGCAACGTGAAGTCAAGTTTCGGCGGGGCGCCGTTCGCATCGATCCGGTCTGAGACGAATACACCGATCAACGCGGCACGTGCCACAGACATCGGCCCAATGCCGTAAGAACCATACCACCCGAACAGGTCGTCATTGGTCGAGGTGCCGTTCGGTGAGATCGTGGCAGCTTGCGCGTTGAGGCCGATCAGTCCAGTCCCGACGATCCGCAGGCCCTGACCGGGCACAATTGGGATGGCCACTTGCGCCGGGGAGTTCCAAGGAACGGAGTCACCGTTGTACGTGCTACCGGCTGGCTGCCCAGCCAGCATGAGTTGGGCAGTTCCAGGCACAGCCAGAGGGTTTCCAGGAAACGTCGGTATTGGAACCACGGATACCGTCGCGGTGAACGAGCCCGTGTTCCTTGTGTTCACGCTGCCCGCCACGCCCACGAAAAGCCTTGTACCTCCCTGAGGGACCACGAAAGTCCTGAATGTTCCTGCCCCCGTCTTGCCAGTGCCGATGAGAAACGGCTGCTGCAACAGCGGCGCAAGCAGTTCGGCGTCCAAATTACCGCCGGTGAAGTCAACCCCCGGTGGGGCCGCCTGCGCATTGACCCTGTCTGACACGAAAACGCCAATCAGCGCGCCACGTGCCACAGACATCGGCCCAATGCCGTAAGAACCATACCATCCAAACAGGTCGTCATTGGTCGAGGTCCCGTTGGGCGGGATCGTGGCAGCTTGCGCGTTGAGGCCGATCAGTCCAGTCCCGACGATCCGCAGGCCCTGACCCGGTACAATCGCCATCGTGGCTTGCGGCGGGGAACTCCAGGGGGCTGAGTCGCCATTGTAGGTACTGCCCGGCGGTTGACCAGCCAGCATGAGTTGAGCGGTTCCAGGCACCGCCAGGGGGTTCCCGGGGAACGTCGGGATCGGAACCACCGATAGCGTCGCGGTAAACGAACCTGTATTCCTGGCGTTCTCGCTGCCAGCCACGCCCAAGAAAAGCCTTGTACCTCCCTGAGGGACCACGAAAGTCCTGAATGCGCCTGCCGCCGTCTTGCCAGTGCCGATGAGAAACGGTTGCTGCAACAGCGGCGCAAGCAGTTCGGCGTCCAAATTACCGCCGGTGAAGTCAACCCCCGGTGGGGCCGCTTGGGCGTTGACCCTGTCTGACACGAAAACGCCAATCAGCGCGCCACGTGCCACAGACATCGGCCCAATGCCGTAAGAACCATACCATCCGAACAGGTCGTCATTGGTCGAGGTCCCGTTGGGCGGGATCGTGGCAGCTTGCGCGTTGAGGCCGATCAGTCCAGTCCCGACGATCCGCAGGCCCTGACCCGGTACAATCGCGATCGTGGCTTGCGGCGGAGAATTCAAAGGTGCGGAGTCACCGTTATAGGTGCTGCCCGCCGCTTGTCCCGCCAGCATCAATTGCGCAATCCCAGGCACCGTCACTTGTGTCTGTCCCAAGACCGGAGCGGCTGTGAAAACAAGAGCTAGCGACACCCATAGGACGGATTTCATTGCGTGCCTCCTCTTGCAGCCCCTCGCACTCTGGCGGATCGAGGTCAATCCAGGGGCACCGGGCACTTCCAACCGGGAGACCACGATCCCCAGTTTTCGGCAGGGCTGCGCGTGCTGCCAACGTGTGGTACTTGGCCGCCGGGAACGGCTTTGGGTCAACTACCGCCCTGTGCGCTCTTCAAGGCAGCTTTAATTTCATCCGCCACCTTCGAGGAGTCCTCAGCGTTAACCTTCGGATCGCTCCAGGGTTCGACCTGCAAGGCTTTCTTCCGCTTCTGTTGGGTAACGGCGACCCGCACCGTACTCAGCGTTTTTGTCGCTGGGCATTCCGTTTCCAGGCTTCGGCCCGCCGATGTCTTGGGATGCCGCGCCGACCCATTCGGAAGCGTAATAGTAAGCCACGTTTACTGTTACAGTCAAGAGGATTATCTGACACTGGTTGGGCATCTCCATGCCCAACCTGCGGGTTCAGTTCGGGCGACGACTCCGCCGGCTCCGCCTTGCTCGGGACATGGCCCAGGAGCGGCTCGCCGAACAGATTGGTATTTCGATTACCTTTCTGGGGCTCATCGAGCGCGGGGTTAACGCACCTTCGTTTGACACGATCGAGCAGATCGCAAGGGCGCTGAAAGTCCCTGTATCAGATCTTTTTCTATCCGAAACCCAGGGAAGGGCCGAGCCTGGCGAGCGCGCGCGAGCCAGTCGCAGACGTTTTCGCCGATAGTGCCCGCGGGACAGGCCCGGCCAGAGGACCGGTCAAATAGGCTATCGGCTGCTGCGGGCTGTGGGCGGCCTCATCATCCGTGTGTGGGAAGCATTCGCCTACAGCCTGGAGCCTTCTGTGGTAATAAAGAAGGGTGCCTTCCAATGAAATCACGGTAAAGACCGCCGGCGGCGCCTACGGCGTGCTGGTGGAGCCGGGCGCGCTTTCACGGCTCGCCGCCGAATTGTCGAATGGGGGCCTGAAGGCCGCCGCTACACCCAGCCGCCCGGAACCGGCCGCCCAACGCCCGCTGTTCGTCATCACCGACAGCAATGTCTGGAAGTATTGGGGCCGGGCGTTTGATGCCGCAGTTTCCCCGCTTCGCTACGGCTTGATCAAGATCCGGCCCGGCGAAGAGCAGAAGAAACTGGAGACCGTCGAGCGCATCAGCGAGCGGCTGGTGGCGCTGGGCGCCGACCGCGGCAGCCTGTTGATCGCCTTCGGCGGCGGCGTGGTCGGCGACATCGGCGGTTTCGTGGCCTCTGTGTACCTGCGCGGCGTCGATTACGTCCAGGCGCCCACCACGCTGCTGGCGCAGATTGACAGCTCGGTGGGCGGCAAGACCGGCGTCAACCTGCGTTGCGGCAAGAACCTGGTCGGCAGCTTCTACCAGCCGAAGCGCGTCATTGCCGACCCGCGGGTGTTCCGCACGCTGCCCCAGCGCGAGCTGCGCGCCGGCCTGTATGAAGCCATCAAGTGCGGCGCGCTTCGCCGCAGCCTGTTTGTCTTCATCGAGAAGCGCCGCGAGGCCTTGCTGCGGAAGGACCCGGAGGCGCTGGCGGAGTTGGTGCGCAGTTGCGTCCGCCTGAAGGCCCGGGTGGTGACCCGCGACGAGCGGGAGGGCGGCCTGCGCCGCATTCTCAACCTCGGCCACACCGTCGGGCACGCGCTGGAATCGGAAACCGGCTACCGGCACTTTCTGCACGGCGAAGCGGTGGCCTGGGGATTGCGCGCCGCAACGCTGCTGGCCGAAGACCGCGGCATGATCCGGCCGGCCGAGGCGGCCCGCATTCATGCCCTGGTCAAGGCCATGGGACCGTTGCCGCCCCTGCCGCCCATTTCCGCGGCCCGGCTGGCGTCGCGCTTGCTGGCCGACAAGAAGACCCGCGGCGGCGCCGTGCACTTTGTGCTGCCGGAGGCCATCGGCAAGGTGCACATCGTGACCGGCATCGCGCCGCGCTCCGTCGCTCGCGTCCTGGAGCGTTTACGTTCAGGAGAGTGAGAATTCACCACAGAGCCACAGAGGACACAGAGACGGCGGGAAAGGAGAACTTATGGATGCGATAAACCAGCTAACCCGACAGATCATCGGCGCTGCAATTGAAGTGCACCGCGAGCTCGGACCGGGGCTGCTGGAGTCAGCTTACGAGGAGTGTTTGTGCCATGAGTTGCGCCTGAGGGGGCTGGCCTTCGAGCGCCAAGTACCCCTACCCCTTGTTTACAAAGGTGTGAAACTGGACTGCGGCTATCGCATTGACGTGCTGATCGAAAAGCGGGTCGTAGTGGAAGTGAAATCGGTGGAGTGCATTTTGCCGATACACGAGGCGCAACTGCTGACTTATCTCAAGCTCGGCGGCTGGCGAGTGGGGCTGCTCATCAACTTCAACGTACCTCTTCTTAAAGACGGTATTCGGCGGTTGATCGTAGGTTACGACGACGATCCCTCTGTGTCCTCTGTGGCTCTGTGGTGAGACATGTGCGGGTGGAGATGAAAGCGCAGACCGATGAGAATAACGCCGAGGGCACGGCGCTCGAGGCGGCGGGCGTGCGCCGGATGTTCTCCCGCATAGCGCCCCGCTACGACCTGCTGAACCATCTGCTGTCGTTCCAGATGGACCGCTGGTGGAGGCGCCGAACCGCCCGGCGGTTCCCACGGGTCCTCGGGCGTCCGGGCGCGCGCGTGCTGGATCTTTGTTGCGGCACCGGTGACATGGTGGCCGCTCTGCGCCGCCGCGCCGTTGCTGCGGCGCGAATCTACGGCGTCGATTTCAGCCGGCCCATGCTGGAGCGCGCGGCCGGGAAGCTGGGCGGGACGGATTCCGCGCGCCTGCTGGCCGAAGCCGATGCACTGCGCTTGCCCTTCCCGGACGGCGGGTTCGATTTGGTCTCGACTGCATTCGGGTTCCGCAATCTGGCCGACTACAAGGGCGCACTCGCCGAGGTCTACCGGGTGCTGGCGCCGGGCGGGGAAGTGGGCATCCTGGAATTCTCCGAGCCGCGCTCGTGCCTCTTTGGCCCTCTCTACGGTATCTACCTCCGCCGCTTGCTGCCCTGGATCGGCGGGCGCATTTCCGGTGACCGCGCCGCGTACCGCTACCTGCAAACCTCGGTGGCCGGTTTTCCTTCACCCCTCCAGTTGGCCGGCTGGATGAGCGAGGCGGGGTTTACGGAAGTCCGCGTCCAGGAACTGAGCGGCGGGATTGCCTGCCTGCACACGGCAAGAAAGTCCTGAGACCGGAGACCTGAGACCGGAGACCAGAGGCTGAGCCTCAAGTCTCAGGACCCAGGTCTCAGGTCTTCATCTGCGTTGATCTGCGTCCCATTTTTTCAAGAGGGAGCGGGTGATCTGGTCGAGGCTGTCGGCAAGCGCGTCGTTGAGCGCCTGGACCACGCCGTCTACCGAGCGGTCGCGCACCGGCGCTTCTTTGGCGCCGCGCCCGGTCCAGACGATGGCGTGGGTCGTGGCATCGGTCAACTCGGCGGTGATGGCCACGCGGGCCGATACGTCCTGGCCGGAATCGATTTCCTCCAGGCTCTCCACCCGCCCGCCGAGAATGAAATCTGAAGCCACGCCGGTCTGCACCGCAGTCACCGAGCGGAACAGGCCGGAGGCGGCCAGCCGGTCAATCAGGACGCGAGCGACCAGATCGGGGGGCGCATCCGTCCAGCGATGGTACTCATAGAAATCGACGCGGTGCGGGGCCGTGCGGTAGACCAGGCGCTCCTGGCCCAGGGCGCGGCTGGCGGCCGTGAACCGCGCCACCGCCAGGCTGACGGGCAGGGGAGAGGCGGGCGGGGGCGGCGCCGACAGCTCTGCGCGCAGCGTGTAGTAATGGTTCCGCGGCACCCTGGCCGTGCAGCCGAGCAGCGGCAACAACAGGCAGAACATCGCCGACAGCCGCGCCGCCGCAGAACGCCCCCGGTTTTTCCCCTCTGTGCCTCCGTGTCTCCGTGGCTTGCAATCCGCAGTCGGCAATCCGCAATCCGAAATTCTCACCGTCCGCTCCTCCCGTTCGCTACCCCCGGCTTCGCGGCCTTGGTCTTCGCGGCGCCGGGCACCTGCCGGTCGGCTCTCGGCCCCCCTCGCAACAGCAGAAACGGATGCTGCGCCACCGTCTCGGAGAATTCCTTCAGATTGTCGGAGGTGGCGCGGAGGTTTTCCAGGATGGCATCGAGGTTGCCGGAGTTGGTGGCCGCCAGGCTGTTCAGTTGCACCACCAGTTGATGGGTGGTGTCCAGCGTTTTGGAAAGCTGGGTGATCGATGCCTGGAGCTCCTTGCGGTTCTCGGCCACCACGCCGTTTAGGTCGGCGGCCAGCTTATCGACCTTGGCTGTGGTGTTCCGCAGATCGCTGATCAGCGGCTCGATCTTTGCCGACGCGGACTGCAGATCGGCGGTCAGCGAATCCACGCGCGGCCGGTTGGCGGCGATCATTTCATCGGTCTGGCGCAGCACGCCGGCCAGGTGCGCCCGGTTCTCATCGCCGG
>Ga0315280_10000887_pt1 | contig 54072 bp, 50 predicted proteins | sample YL17G06_40_MG_FD_203697 | JGI IMG/M metagenome (GOLD analysis project Ga0315280, IMG submission 203697) | Sediment microbial communities from Yellowstone Lake, YNP, Wyoming, USA - YL17G06_40 | ecosystem: Environmental > Aquatic > Freshwater > Lake > Sediment | place: USA: Wyoming | collected... | reverse complement strand
GTGCAGGATTACATTCGTAATATGGTAGCCGGCCGGATTTTTCCCATAATGCTTGTAGTCCCACCAGTAGGTGAGGGTGACCAGCGGCCGGTAAAAGATGCTCTTGTTGCCGGTGCCGGACCAGAACTCGGATTTGAAAATTTTGACCAGAGGCGTCTGACCCACTATGGTTTTGTTGTCAAACAGGAGATTATTGTCATCGCTTATAAACCCGGCCTGAAACGCAGTCGTGTACGCAGCCAGACCGATCAGCAAAATCAAAACAATTATTCCTGTGTCCAGGCCCAGCCGGCTCTTCGGCTTCACCACAGGTTCGGCAGCCGCTTTTTTCCTCACTGCCCCCAGGCCCATCGCGGCGACAGCATCCTCAACTTCCCGAGGCTTGATCCCCAAATCCGATGCTATCTCTTTGACCGCTCTCGCGGGATAATTCAGCTTGATGTATTTCTTCTTTTTGTTCGAAAGCGCCACTTCCAGCTTATCCTATGCGAGCCGCCACACGCTGTCAAACATTTTAAAAGGCTCTATCCGCAAGCGCTACAATGTGCAAGGGGCTTCCTCCTTCGCTCCTCGGCAGGAGTGTCTGCGTCACAGGGACTGACCCTGCTTCGCCAAAGCTGCGCAGGGCGAGGGCTTGTGGTTCGGACGGGGTGATGAAGCCGTGAGTTCTTCGCTATGAGAGTTTGAAAGTTGATGGTGATGGGGTATTATTTGAGCGGTGTTTGAGGATGCGAAGAAAGAACTGGCGGGATTGATCTCGGCCTGGACCGGTGTTTCGGAGAAAAAGATTTTTGAAATCCTGGAGGTTCCGCCCAAGCCTAAGCTTGGAGACCTGAGTTTTCCGTGCTTTGAGCTTGCCAGGATCGAAAAGAAAAATCCCGCCGCGATTGCATCCGTGCTTGCGGCCGAGCTTGACTTTTCCAAGACCATTTTCGAGCGCGCGGAGGCCAAAGGGCCGTATTTGAATTTTTTCTTCAAGCTGGACTTGTTTGCGCAGAAGGTGTTGCAGGAGATTTTTAAAAAGGGCAATGGTTTCGGATCGAGCGAAGAGGGCAGGGGGCAAAAAATCCTGATTGACTATTCCTCGCCCAACATCGCCAAGCCCTTCCACATCGGGCATCTGCGCTCAACCATAATCGGAGCTTCCTTGAGCCGGATTTTCAAGTCGCTCGGCTACGAGGTGATCGGGATCAATCACATCGGCGACTGGGGGACTCAGTTCGGGATGGTTCTTGCCGGTTGGAAAGAGAGCTCGAGCGAGGCAGAGCTTAAGCAGAATCCGGTTGCTTATCTGCTCAAGTTGTATGTGGATTACAATCAGCGCGCGGAGAGCGAAGAATCTGCGCGGGAGGCCGCGCGGGTTTGGTTTAAGAAGCTGGAGGACGGCGACAAGGAGGCGCGGGGTTTATGGGAGCGGTTCCGGGATTTGAGCCTTGAAGATTTCAAGCGGGTTTACAGCCGGCTCGGCATCGAGTTTGATTATTACTGGGGAGAGAGTTTTTACAACGACAAGATGGAGCCTGCGCTTGAACGCCTGAAGAAAAAAGGCCTGCTGGAGAAAGGCGAGAACCGCGCGGAGGTGGTGAAGCTCGGAGATGATGTTCCTCCAGCCCTGGTCCGCAAGTCGGACGGCGCAACGCTTTACATCACCCGGGACCTCGCGGCCGCGATTTACCGGTTTGATAAATTCAAGCCCGAGGAGATACTTTATGTGGTTGGCCGGCCGCAGGAGCTACACTTCCGGCAATTGTTCCTGGTTCTGCAAAAGATGGGCTGCGAGTGGGCTGGTCGGCTCAAGCACATCAAGTTCGGCCACATCCAGGGGTTGAGCACGAGGAAAGGGGAAATTATTTTTCTTGAGGATGTTCTGGACGAGGCGAGGGACCGGGCGAGGGAAAAGATTGAAGACAACATCAAGGCGGGCAAGCTGAGTTCGGAGGTTGACCGGGAGGAGATTGCGGAGCTGGTGGGGATCGCCGCGATTATTGTCAACGATTTCAGAAACCACCGGGAGCGGGACATAACTTTTGACTGGGACCAGGCGCTTAACTTTGACGGCGAGACCGGGCCGTATTTGCAATACACCCATGCCCGCATTTGCGGGATTTTGCGGAAAGCGAAAAAGAGGCCGGCCGCGGAGGTGGATTTCAATCTGCTCAAGGAATTCGAGGCCAGGGAGCTGATCAAGAAGCTGGCTCTTTTTCCGGAGATGGTGCGCGCGGCAAAAGCCCAGTATGAGCCGTTTGTTATCTGCAGCTATCTTTTCGAGCTGACCGGCCTGTTCAACCAGTTTTATAACCGCTGCCGGGTGCTGGACAGCGGCGAGACCGAGGCCCCGCGTCTTCTGCTGGTGGACTGTGTTAGGCAGGTCATTGCCCGGGGACTGAAATTGCTGGGCGCGGCGGCGCTGGAAAAGATGTGATTTAAGTTGCGTTAGTCGCTTGCGGTCTCGGTTGCGGGCATCTTTTTTTGAGGGGCATTATTCCATTCTATTCCCACAAAATAGGTCTTGCGTTCAAGATCGATCAGGCCGATGCCGAATCCGATGAATCGAAAATCCGCCTTGGCCTTCAGGCGCGTGCGATCGGTGAGCTGGTATCCCGCTTCCGCGTAGGGGCCGAGCTGGTCGTAGCCGTAATTTTCAAACTGGGTGAAATTTTCCAGGCCCAGGCGCAAGTCGAACTTTTTGGGCAAAGCCGCGCCATAGCTTACCGCGTAGAGCGCTCGATATTGCGCAAATTCGTCCTGAAACTTGAAAGGATTGGTCCAGCCGGTGAGGATGATCGAGTTGTAGCTGATGCCTGCGGCCCAGTTTACCCGGTTAAGCCTCTGCTGGAAGTAAAGATTGATGAAATTCTGGCCGATTTGCCAATCCGCGTATTCCAGGTGGTTGAGCCTGAGGATCACGGCATTGTTTTCATTGATGCTGACGCGTTCCTGGAGAAAAACGCGGGTATAGCTCGTGGTTGTCAAATCGAACTCCAGGCCGCCCGCGAGATTAACCCAGCGGGGCTGGAAACGGATTTCTTCCGCCAGTTGAATAAAATAATCGTTGAGCATATTGCTCCTGCGGGCCACAAAGTTGCATTCCCCGGATTTGAGAACGGGGCTTTTTTGTTCCGCGGCCTTTCCCGGAATTACTAGAGTGAGAACCGAGATTAAAAAGCAAACCACCCATTTCATTTTCCGCATTCCTTGCCCGGCCTTTTCGTTCCGCATCCTCAAGGATATATTTTATCGAAGTCCACATCCCCCCCGTTCACCTGAAAGTAGTAGAACAGGGGTTCGCTGTTGTAAGGCTTTCTAACAGTGCTGCAAGTTCCGCCCATAATGTGGGTCGTGCCCTCGAAAGTATCTTTCTGCACATAATGCTTGTGCCCGCAGAGGAAATAGTCGACATCGTATTTTTTGAGAAGAGAGAGAAATTTCAGCCGCTCATCCGGGTCGCAAAGAATCGCCGGGGTTTCGATCTCGCCGTCATAAAGGCAGAAGTGGGAAAGGACAAATATATTTTTGGCATGGGTTTCACTGAGCCGGCCTTCAATCCAGTCCATTTGCTTCCCCCCGATCTCGCAATTGGCGCTGTCCGTGACCACAAAGAAGGAATTGCCGAAATCAAAAGAGAACACACTCGGCCCGATCTTGTCTTTGAATGCGTCCCAGCCGTCGCCGTAAAGATCGTGATTCCCAATCGCGCTGTAGAAGGGAGCGGGCAAAGCCTCGGCCTCGCGCTGCAGGAAATAATCGTATTCGGATTCTTCGCCATTATCAGCCAGGTCTCCGGAGTGGAGAATGAAGCTCGCATTCTTGTTGGAGGCGAAATTGCCGATCTCATTAAGATAGTCACCTTCGTCCTCTTTGATGTGCATATCTGTCATCCAGAGGAAGGAAAAATGCTGCGGGTCTGCTGGTTCAGGTATGATCAGCTGTTTGGTCTTTCCGTGCACGCTGTCATCAAACCGGTCTTCAGCCGAGCTGTTGTTGGGCTTTATGAAATCGCAGCGAAAGAGAAAGAGGGGGATAGCCAGGCCCGCGAGCACACACCCGAGCGCGGCAAGGAACCTTTTCATTGAGCGCCCCTCATTGGCAAGATTACCTTCATTCAAGCCTTAGTTATCGGGCTCAGGGAATTTCCGGGATTTGTTTCTGGTCGTATCTGGTTTCGCGGCTTTCAAAGCTGGCCCATTCTCTGAAAAACTGGAGACTGACCTTTCCAGTCGGGCCGTTCCGCTGCTTGCCGATGATAAGCTCGCAAAGCCGCTCATCCACCGCATCCAGGCTTGCCTCCTCCTCTTCCTCCGCGGGATACGCGTTGTAGTCCTGCGGGCCCTGGCCTTTCTTGTACAGCCCGGGGCGATGCACGAACATAACCACATCCGAATCCTGCTCAATGGCGCCGCTCTCGCGAAGGTCCGCAAGCCGGGGCCGCTTGTCATCCCGGTGCTCCACAGCCCGGCTGAGCTGGCTTAAAGCAATCACAGGGATATTAAGTTCCTTGGCCAGTGCCTTGAGAGAGCGACTGACTTCGCTCACTTCCTGCTCTCGGCTTAGGTTCCTCCGTTTCGCCGTGGTGCCAGGGTTGATCAACTGCAAGTAGTCCACGATTACCATATCCAGCGCGCCCTGGCATTCCGCCTTAATGCGCCTTGCCCGGCTCTTGACTTCAAGCACGCTCAGGTTTGACGAGTCATCGACAAAAATTTTGGCCTTGCTCAGCTTGCCCGCGACCCTGATCACTTTTTCCCAGTCCTTCTGGGGAAGGAATCCGGTGCGGAGATTCCTCTGATCGATCTTCGCGGCAGAAGCGATCAGGCGGATGAGCAGCTGCTCCTTGCTCATCTCCAGGCTGAAGAAAGCTAACACTTTGCCGTAGTCAATAGCCGCGTTCTGCGCGATGTTCAGCGCCAGCGCGCTTTTTCCGGTTGACGGCCTGCCGGCAATGATGATGAGCTCCTGCTTCTGGAAGCCGCTGGTTAGCTTATCCAGGTCATCGAACCCGCTCGGCACGCCGGTGATAAGCTCCTTCCGTTTGGCAAAATCCTCCAGCATTTTGATCCCGCTGTGAAGCAGTTCGGGAAGAGGGACATAATGCTTCTCCGAGCTCTGGCCCGAAACCCCAAGGAAGCGCTGCTCGGACACGCTCAAAAACTCCTCAACATCTTCCGGCTCCGTGTAGGCTTCCTCAATAATGGTCGAAGACTCCGAGATCACCCGCCGAAGAATCGCCTTCTCCCGGACCTTTTTCGCCCAGTGCTCAACGCCCACCGGGCTCGCCACGCTGTCCGCGAGGGCTGCAACCGCGGCCGCGCCGCCAGCCTTTTCCAGCGCCGCTTGGCTCTTCAGGTGATCCGTGAGGGTGAGGATGTCGATCGGCGTTCCCTTTTCTTCCAGCTCCCTCATCGACTGATATATGATCCGGTGAGCCTCAGAGTAAAAATCATCCGGAGTCAAAATTTCAAGCACCCTGTCGAACGCCTCGGGATACACCAGCAACGCTCCGAGCACCGCTCTTTCCGCTTCCAGGTTTTGGGGAGGAATTCTATCCATCAAAGGCCCTTGGCAAGATTAAAAACTACACCATCGGGCTCGGCTCGTCAACTGACGATTCGCGAACTGGGCTCTGCCTCGGAACTTTATTGATTCACCACTCAAACCGGTCTAGAATTTTTGCGGAATCTCCAGAGAGGTCAAAATGAAAAGCAAGCAATTTGTCCGAAGGGTTATTGTTTTTTCGGCTCTGCTCGCGGCGTTGCCGGCTTTATCGACCGAATGGACAAGAAAGCAATCCCCCAAGACCAGGGGACTTGTGCGCGGGCTGGTTGACGCGCAGGGGGTCAGGCAGATGCTGGACATCGCATACTACGCCGGGCCTGATGCGGACCCCATCAAGCATAAGCTCGATCTTTACCTGCCGGAAGGCAAAACCAACTTCTCAATAATAATGTTCATCCACGGCGGAGGCTGGACCACCGGCGACAAACGCGTCAGGACCGATGTTTACGGGGATCTGGGAAGAACTTTTGCCAAACAGGGCATAGGAGTGGCGGCCATTGATTACCGACTCAGCCCTCAGTTTAAATTCCCGGCGCATATCCAGGATGCGGCAAGAGCCTTTGCCTGGATTCATAAATACATCAAAAGCTATGGCGGAAACCCTGACCGGATTTTTGTGATGGGCCATTCCGCGGGAGGTCATCTGACCGCGCTTCTTGCCACTGATGAGCGCTGGCTTAAAGAGCAGGGGCTTGGTCTCAAAAACATCCGGGGGGCCATCCCCATCAGCGGGGTCTATGATTTCGAAACTCTGAGACCCAGCCGGCTGCCCGAGGACAACAATCTTTTAAGCGGACGGTCCTTAAATAAAGACCCGGAGAAAATGAAAGAAGCGTCGCCGATAAATTACGTAGCGCCTAACAAGCCCATTCCTCCGTTCCTTATTATGTGGGGTGAAAGGGATGTGTTAACTATGCGGGAGCAGGCAATCAACTTCGCAAAAAGCCTTGAGGATAATGGTCACCGCGTCCAAACTGTCCAGTATGTGTCGCGCAACCATTTTTCAACGATCCTAAACATCCGCAGACCCGAAGACCAGGAGCAGGAAGATATATTGCAATTTGTTGAATCGTATTAGGAGCCAGTTGGTCCAGGCGCGAAGCGAACCGAAACCATAAGCCCTATAAGATTTTTTACCTATTCCGTTTTTAGCGGAATAACCGCCCCCGGTTCATCATCTGCTGTTTAATCTCGCCTGCCGAATTTTTTGCCGCACCGGCTTGACAAATTAGATTTTCGTGCTACCTTTTTAGAAATTGTGTTATTGAAAGGAAAACTGAGGATGGGGAGTATGGGAGAAAAAATCTGGAGACCGGACAAACAGGGCCGAAGCCCGGTCTGGACGTTGATATTAACAGGTTTATTATTTTTGCTGCCCGGGGTTTTGCGGGCCTATCACCCGATGAGCACGGATGATCCGGGCACCACGGAATTCCGGAGTTTTGAGCTGGAAAGCGGAGCCGACTTGATTTCGGAGGAGGGCCAAGCGAATATTGCTCCCGGGTATACGATGCTTCACATCGGCCTGGCGCCCAGGCTGGAGGTTGATTTTACCGCGACCTATAATTTTTGGGGCGATGAGGATTTTGAGCAGCTCTCGGGCTGGGGTGATGCCGAGGCGGGCATAAAGTACCGCTTTTTGGGCGACGGCGAAGGGCCTTTCAATTTGGGAGCGGAGATGAATTTCACTTTGCCTTCAGGCGATTCTGACAAGGGTCTTTCCGCTGGCGACACGGTCATAAGCGAGGCGATCTTATTTGGGACCGTGGGCAAGGACAATTGGCGGGTTCTTTTAAACGCGGGATCGACCTTTGCGCCTGATTTCCGGACCAGCTATCTCGCGGGCGTGGGCCTGGAATACAGTTTTTCGGAAAAACTCGTTCTGGCGGGCGAGCTGTTCGGCACTTCTGATTTTAACGACAACGAAGATGAGCGAGTTGAATCGCTTGAGACCCTGGCTGGTTTTTATTGGAGTCCCAGGGAATGGTTTAATTTGAGCGCGGGCGATTCGTTCGGTCTGGCCGGCGAAGCTCCGGACAACCGCTTCTCGGCCGCGGTTCATTTCTGCTGGTAGCAGGAAAGGAGAAAGTAATATGCATATTCCCGATGGCTATCTTGGGCCTCAGACTTATATTGCGGCTTATGCCGCGGCTGCTCCGTTTTGGGGTTTAGCCTCCCGCAAGCTGAATCAGACTTTGCGGCATCGGCAGGTGCCGCTTCTGGCTCTGGCTGCGGCTTTCAGTTTTGTGGTTATGATGTTCAATGTTCCGATTCCGGGAGGAACCACCGGCCATGCCGTGGGCGCGGTGCTGGTCGCGGTTCTGCTTGGGCCCTGGGCTGCGTGCATCGCGGTAAGCGTGGCTCTCATTGTTCAGGCCTTTTTGTTCGGAGACGGAGGCATCACCTGTATCGGCGCGAACTGTCTGAATATGGCGGTTGTTATGCCGTTCGTGGGCTATGGTGTTTATCGACTGATTGCGGGCGGTTCCTCAGCCGGTTCCCCGCGGCGCTGGATAGGCGCGGCGGTGGGCGGATATGTCGGCCTTAACGCGGCCGCGTTGGCCGCCGCGATAATGTTCGGCATCCAGCCCGTGATCGCGCACGATTCACTCGGCCGCGCTCTTTATGCTCCGTACCCGCTCAAAATTGCGGCGCCGGCTATGGCGATAGAGCATCTTTTTTTGTTCGGTATTATAGAAGCGGTTGTCACCGGGATGGTGGTTGCTTATATTCAGCGCACGGACACCTCTTTGCTGTATGGAGTAGCGGCGCGGGCCGGGGAAGGGGGTGTTTAGCGATGAAAACCACAACCAAATTATGGATAGGGCTGCTGGTTCTGATACTATTGTCTCCGCTCGGGCTTATTCTTCCAGCGAAGTTCGGTGCGGGTTCTGCCTGGGGAGAGTGGAGCGGGGAGGAGATTCAAAAGCTGGTCGGTTATGTGCCAGAGGGGATGAAGCGCCTGGGAGATTTCTGGAAAGCTCCGATGCCGGACTATGCGTTCAAGGGGCAGGAGGAAGCGGGCCTTAAGGCTCTCAGCGGCTCCTACATAATTGCCGGCCTTGCGGGCGTGGCTTTGGTGGTGATAGTAATTTTTTTAATAGGGAGGATAGTCGCGCGCAATGAAAAATCCATGCCTTCCTGAGTGGTATTTCTCAACCCCGGGCGCGGCCCCGGAGCAAATTCCGCGGGAACGGAAAACCAGGGCCAGGCCGCTGCGCAGGGCCCTGGCGAGAATGGCCGAGGCTCTGGCGCAAGAGCTAACAGCGCGGGATAGACCTGAATTCTGGATGACCAAGATCGAGCCGCGGGCCAAGGTTGTCGGCATTCTCATTCTGATTTTTGGAGCTACCTTTTTGCGCGGTCTATATCAGCTGGGCGGGTTGCTTGTAATCATCGTGATCATCGCGTTTACAAGCAGGATTTCGATCAAGCGTCTCGCGGGTCTATGGCTGGGAGTTCCGCTTTTCAGTCTGGCTATCGTTTTGCCCGCGACCCTGAACATTGTAACCGAAGGACATTCGGTGCTGACCCTGTGGCGCATCGGCCCGGATGCCAGGCTCGGCCCGTGGTCTTTGCCTGAAGCCATAACCATTACCCAAAGCGGCTTGATCGTGGCGGGAAGGTTTTTGCTCCGGTCAATGGTTTGCGTAAGCCTGGCCCTTTTGCTGATAGCGACCACGAAGCCGGCGCCACTGATCAACGCGCTCAGGAGACTCGGTATGCCGAAAGTTTTCGGGATGGTGCTTGCCATGGCGGAGCGTTACTTGACCGCGCTATTGCGCGCAGGCGAAGAAATTCATCTCGCAAAACTAAGCCGGACCATAGCGCAAGGCTCGATCCGTCGCGAACAGCGCTGGGTCGCAACCGGCATAGGCATACTTTTCCGACGGGCGTACGCTCTTGCGCAGGAAATTCAAAATGCCATGCTGTCCCGCGGGTATGATGGGGACTTGCAGGTCAGCCGGGTCGACCGGCTAAGGTTGCACGATGTGGCTTGGCCAGCTGGCGCAGCCGGCCTGATCGCGCTGCTGATTCTCTCCGAATATTTATTCTAGGGGGAAATAATGGGTAAGCCGATTTTCCAGGTTAAAGATGTTGATTACTTTTATCCGGGAGGCGTGACCGCGCTTCGGGGGATAAAATTTTCCATTTCCGAGGGCGACAGCGTTGCTGTTCTGGGAGCGAACGCGAGCGGAAAATCCACGCTCCTGCATCTGCTTGACGGGCTGTATTTCCCGGGCAGGGGCGAGATCGAGGCGTTCGGCACTGCGCTCACGGAAAAAAATGTTGAGACCACTCCCTTCTCAGCCAGATTCCGTTCGCAGGTGGGCTTGCTTTTCCAGAACTCGGACTCGCAGCTGTTTTGCGCGACGGTTGAAGAAGAGCTTGCGTTCGGGCCGCTTCAGCTAAGGCTTGCGCAGGATGAGGTGCAGCGAAGAGTGAACGACGCACTCAAGCTGTTGGAGATTGAAAATCTTCGGCAGCGCTCGCCCCAAACCCTGAGCGGAGGCGAAAAGAAAAAAGCCGCGCTTGCGAGCATTATCACCTTAGCGCCGAGAGTGATTCTCCTTGATGAGCCGAGCGCGGGGCTTGATCCCCGCACCCAGCAATGGCTCACTGAGTTTTTATGGACCTTGCGCGAGTCCGGAGTAACCCTGATTATTTCCAGCCACGACCTGAGCTTTGTGGCGGAAACCGCTGACCGCTCGCTGATTCTTTCCGAGGATCACCGTTTGGTTTATGACGGTCCGACCAGGAAGGCGCTTTCCGACTTGGAGCTCTTGCTTTCGGTAAACCTTGTGCATGCTCATGCCCATATCCATGAGGGCAAAGTCCATATCCATCCGCACCTGCACGAAATCTGGCACCAGCATCAGCACGAGCCGCGGCCGGACTAGACAAACCCGCCCTTTTGCGGCCAGATAATATTGCTTGGACTTCGGATACAGGTGTGGTCTGCGCCCGACAAACACGGAACACTGTAAGAAATTTGACAAACTTTTCGATAAAGTCTCCGCCGCGATTTTCTGTACGACAACAATGCCCGCGCAGGACTAATTAAGAAAGGAAAGGATGAGGATTCAGCTGGAAAACTTTCGAGCAACTATTTTTGTGCCTGCGTAGTCCATAAGCAGGAGTTCTGCATCAAGGAGCGGGTTTTAATTCCAGAAAAAAAACAATCATATCGCCGTGGTCGAGAAAAAAGATCGGGTCAAAAGTCAAGATGAAGGACTTGCCCGTGTATTGAATGGTCTTGGACACATTGACACCCTGGCCCAAATCCTTGAACCATAATATGGCAAAATTGTCGGACAGCGACCAGATCAGATACCGGGCGTTATGTTCAACATATTGCCGGGCTGCCCAGGCGTATGGGTCGACTTTAAGGCCGGGCTCATCCCAGGCGTAAGTTTTCTCAATTCCCCACCATTCGGCCAGATGAGGTTCGATGTTGGTCAAGACCACCGCGGACGGATCATAGTCGTGCAACCTGACGATTGCATCCTTTTTTACATCGCGGCGGAATTCTTCCAGGCGAGCGAAGGAATTGCAGCCAAAGACAATATCGCTCAGGATAAGAAGCGCAATGGCCGAAGCCAATGCCACCCTTTTAACCGGAACGGCCAAGCGCTCGGTTTTCCTGTAAACCGCCTCGACAGCACATATTGCTCCGACAGTGAAAAACGGCACCAGGGGCATAACAAATCGCGCTGCCTGGAAATGCCAGTAAGCGTGCGTGACGATGAAGCCGGCCGCAAAAACCAGCGCGCCGATTCTCTGGGGCCGGAACCACAGGAAGATGCCGACGGTTCCCATCAAAGCCACCAGTGGAGAGGCGTAGACCAGTATGTCTCGAAAGTAATAAGCGCCCGGATGTTTCTGGATAAACAGCTCGAGCGGGTAGGAAAAGGCGATGAATTGGTTCAGGTGGGAGAGAATAAACCAGGCCCATCCGCTGTAAACAACCAGGAAGATAAAGATGCCGGCCATAAGCCTTTTGAGTTCTTGCCGTTGCGAAATGAGCAGCGCGGGCAAAAGGAAAAATCCTTCATAGCGGGTGAGAACAGCCAGGGCCGCAAAAAACCATGCCAGATAATTTCTTTTGCGCGCGATCAGCACAAAGGTTGCAAAAGCCAGAAATGAAAAGATCGGCTCGGTGAGAATGCTCCCGCTGTCGAGAATAAAAATGGGGGAAAACGCGGAGAGCGCTCCCGCCAGCAGGGCTAGATAGTATTTGCGCATTGTGAACAAGATGAAATCAAAAGTGAGCAGGGATATGCTGATGAGCGACAGCATTGACGCCAGTTTGGCCGAATATATGTAATCGAGCCCGCCGAAGCTCAAAATTCTGAACCATAAAATAATCACAGGATAAACGGGCAGGAACTTGAGATGACGGTAGTGAGTAAGCTGATAGCTCAGATGCGGAATCTGCTTGGCCAGGGACAGAAAGCAGTAAGAATCGCGCTGGAAACGGACCGTCAAAAAGAACGCGGGCAGGTATAGAGCCGCGCTTAAGGAAACCAGAAACAAAACGGCAAAAACATAGTTGCGGTCTTTGCGGGCTGGCAGCCGGCTATCCTGAAAAATGTCTTCCAGGTGCATGATTCAAAAATGCTAGCCTCTTTTGGTCAGGTGGTCAATGTTTCAATGTCGGCCCAACTCAAGGTTAAAGGCCGCGCCTTCCTCAAGCATGGCCCGAAAGTTCGAAAGCGGAATGTAATTCGCAACCGAGTTCCCTGATCCCAGGCAATAGCCTCCATCCGCGCAGGCTTCGAGAATCTGGCGGGTGCGCTTGCGCACCTGTTCCGGTGTGCCGCGAGTCAGGATGTCCAGGTCAACTCCTCCCAGGATCGCTACCCGCTCGTGATATTTTTTGTAGGCTTTCTCAACCGGCAGGATGCTGTCCTGGAAAGCATGCCAGCCGTCAATCTTTACGGTTTCGATCTCATCTTTGATGATTGCCTCGATATTGCCGCAGCAGTGGAAGATGAGCGGCTTTCCGTGCTTGTGGCAGGCTTGAGCGATGCGCTTTTCTCGGGGAATAACCCATTTCCGGATCAGCTCCGGGGAGATCATGGTGCTGGTGTTAAACCCCATATCGTCCGGCACCGCCACGAAGCCGACCGCGGAATGAGCCGCGCATTTATCCACAACGGCCTCAACCACTTGCGTCAGCCGCTCAAAAATGTCGTCCACCATTTCCGGGTCATCCAGGCAAGCGAGAGCAAAATTCTCAAAACCCATCAGCCAGCGGACAGCTTCAAAGACGCCCATAACCAGAATATGCAGCTTCATATTGGGAGGAACTTTTTCCGCAAGATAGTCAAGCGGGAACAGGTTGATTTGAGATTTTTCCGGCCAGCAATATCGCTTTAAGTCTTCGCGGTTATTGATCAGCCCCTTGTGCTCATCCATCCATCCTCTTTTGCCGCCGGCAATAGCAGGGTTATCGCAGGCTGTGACTCCGGGAAAGGACATGGGCACGATGGGCGAGGCCTTTACTGTGTCATATCCCACTTTAAGGGCAAAGTCGAGATTCAAGTCCAGTATCTGCTTTAGAGCGGACTCCTTTTCGCGGCTGAGCCGGTGGTCAAAGAAGGAAAGGCCGGCCGGGACCCTGAAACGCCGCTTGCAGACTTCCTGCATAATCTCCAGGTCAGCGGAGAGCTCCAGGATCGGCACCGGCCCCCTTTTTCCTTCCCGGCGAAGAACTTTCAGAAGATATTCAAAGTCCGGGTCCGGTTTGTATTCAAAGCCCTTTTTCACTGTCGCAAGCCTTTGAAAACAGGATTTAATTCTAACTTTGACGGCATTTTATGCAAATATGGCGCGGTCTTTGGGCCGCGAAAAATCAGCGCCAAAGAATTTGACAGGGAAGCAAAATCATAGTATTTTCATCTGAAATTTTCGGGTCAAAAATTCTAGGTTAAAGAGGCTGTCTCTTGTAAAATAAGCATCAAGTCCACGACTCAATTCTTAAAACCGACAGCTGGGACCAGCCGTTGAAAGGAAAAATATTTTAGAAGGAGGATCTTAAAATGAGTGAAGGTGGATTACTAACAATAATTATCGCGTTCAGCATTTTCGGGCTGATTGCCGCATTTGGCCTGGCCAAATGGGTGCTGAAGCAGGATATGGGCAATCAGGCGATGCAGAAAATCTCCAATGCTATCAAGCAGGGCGCAGAGGCGTTCCTTAGAAGACAGTTCACAACCATAGCCATCCTGGCGCTGGCCTTTGCCGTAATCTTGTTTGTCGGCTATGGCTTTGTCCGGTCCCACCGTGATTTCGACCCGGTAAACAGCAGCATCGGACTGGCTTTCTGGATCACAACCTCGTTTGTGTTCGGCGCCATCTGCTCCTTAATCGCGGGATACACCGGAATGTGGGTAAGCATCCGGAGCAATATCCGAACCGCATCCGGGTCCATCCGGAGCACCAACGACGGCCTCCAGATAGCCCTTCGCGGCGGCGCGGTTTCCGGACTAATGGTTGTGGCCATGAGCCTTCTCGGAGTGGCCGGGCTTTATGCCGCGGTCAAATACACCACCACGGTTGACCCGACCAAAATTCCGTTCCTTATTGTGGGATACGGTTTCGGAGCCTCTTTTGTCGCCCTCTTCGCGCAGCTCGGCGGCGGTATTTATACCAAGGCCGCGGATGTGGGCGCGGACCTGGTCGGAAAGGTTGAGGCCGGAATCCCGGAAGACGATCCCAGAAACCCCGCGGTCATAGCCGACCTGGTGGGAGACAATGTCGGCGACTGTGCGGGCCGCGGCGCTGACCTGTTTGAATCCACCGCAGCTGAGAACATCGGCGCGATGATCCTGGGCGCGGTTATGGCCTCCAAGGTTCCTGATGCCAGCCCCCTCTGGATCCTGGGCGTGATGATGTTCCCGCTGGTCGCCCGTGCCTTTGGAATCGTGGCCTCTATTATCGGCATAGTCGCGGTTCGGGTGAAGGGGAACGAAGACCCCATGCAATCGCTTAACCGTGGCTATTATGTAGCGGTGGTTCTGGCAATGGCAGCGTTCGGCTTTGCCAGCTGGTGGCTGCTTGACCATCCCTCAGCTCCGCAGGCCTGGTGGCATTTCTTCCTGTGCGGAGTGATCGGTGTGTTGACCTCAGTGGCATTTGTTTATATAACTCAGTATTACACTGAATACAAATATCGGCCGACCCTGTCCATCGCGGAGGCCAGCCAGACCGGGCCGGCCACCAACATTATTGCCGGCCTTTCAGTCGGCATGGAGTGCACCTGGATGCCAATCGTGGTTATCTCCGCCGCAATCCTGGGCGCCTATTACCTGGGCGACACCTCTGGATATCAGCATGCGGGTCTGTTCGGAACCGCAGTCGCGACAATGGGTATGCTTGCCACCGCGGCTTACATTTTGGCAATGGACACTTTCGGTCCGATCGCTGACAACGCGGGCGGAATCGTGGAAATGAGCCAGCAGCCCAAGGAAATCAGGGAAAAAGCCGACCGGCTGGACGCGGTTGGCAATACCACCAAGGCGCTTACCAAGGGATACGCGGTCGGCTCCGCAGCTTTGGCCGCATTCCTTCTTTTCTCCGCTTATCTTGACGAGGTGAGAAATTACGGGCTTGATTTGACCAGTGTTGATATCGCCAAGCCCGCGGTGTTCGTCGGCGCGATGCTGGGCGGAATGCTCGTGTTCCTCTTCTCCGCTCTCGCCATTCGCGCCGTCGGCAAGGCCGCTTATTATGTCATCAACGATGTGCGCGCTCAGTTCAAAGAAAAGCCCGGCATCCTGAAAGGAACCGAGCAGCCCGATTACGGCAGGACCGTTGACATCGTCACTCGCGGCGCTTTGAAAAATATGATTGCCCCGGGATTGCTCGTCGTTTTAATGCCGATTGCGGTTGGCATATTCTTCAGGCTCCTGGGCGTAGGAGCTGAAACCGTTGCCTCGTTGCTCATGGTCGGAACCATAGTCGGTGTCCTGATGGCGCTCTTCCTGAACAACGGCGGAGGCGCCTGGGACAACGCCAAGAAATACATCGAGACCGGAAAGCTGGGCGGGAAAGGCTCTCCCACTCACAAGGCCGCGGTTGTCGGCGACACCGTCGGAGACCCCTGCAAAGACACCGCAGGACCTTCTCTTCATGTGTTGATCAAGCTGCTATCCACCATAACCCTCGTGCTCGCTCCCCTGTTCATATAATAGCAACTGAAACAAAAAGGCGGGAGAGCATCTCTCCCGCCTTTATTATTCGAGGTCTACGTCTAAACTACGGTTTTATGGCGAACGGTTAGAGTATCTAATGTTGTGGCCCCCATAGTTCCGGGAATGTCTTTCAGCAATAATTATCAATTCTTCGTTCAATCCTTCAATCGTTTGGCTATCTCACTTCCACCAATCTGGAACACCTTGAATGACGGCACGGCGCTGGCGGCTCTCGACTATCATGCCCTTATCAGTCCAGTAGACGCGGCGAATAGGATCTTTAGAAAGGACGCATCCTAGGTAATCACCTGCCTGAGTAAACCAACGAAGGCTCTTTTCCTCGAGAAGCCCGAACCCGTTTTGAGCAACAACTAACTCGCCACTGCTGAACGTGTCGATCAAGGCATGCAAAGCGTCGTCTCGCAACACATAAAGTCTGGTATCCGTCAAGAGATATAGGTAGTTGCCAGTATCTATAATGCGGCGAGGAACACTGCCGATGTCATACGCTCGTACGCCTTTTCCGTTCGCATCAACCAGAATAATACGGCCGGAGTAACCGGCAAGATAGGCTTGATCCGAGTTGGAAGCAAAGTTGGCTGCGTATATCCAATCAGATACTTGAATCTCGCTCATTTGCATATTAATGGTGATCGTAAACTTATGTCCTCCAACTTCAAACTGATCGCGTCCCATTTCATGTGTGAAGGTCGCGTTTGTATAGCGAGGAAGCATCGTTGCATCGACACCGGTTAAAATTTCTAATGCTGAATTCAAATGCTTCATTTTTTCATTGGCATTGGGATCGCCAGGATTTAAATCGGGATGCCATTGTTTCGCGAGCTCTCTATAGCGCTGCTTCAAGTCCGTCGGGCTGAACGGAAGAGCCATATTCATAAGGGCAAGCGCCTGCCCAACCTCCGTCCTTGTGCCGAAATTGAGGCTCGGTTTTGTAACTCGCGTCCATCCATCCTTGATAGGTAGTTTAGCGCCCCAAAGCCCTCGCCCGCCCGAATCTATACACCATGCCTCGTCTACCGCTGTAAAAAGATATCGTCCCGCGTCTCGAGAAATGGCGACGCAACGGATGTGATTCTTTAATTGATCATCCTGAATTTCAAATCGTTTTCTCAACATGCGAATCTCTGGACTCTTGAGCAAAGCAGTCTCGAAGATCATTTTTAATTTTTCATCATAGGCATGAACAACGTATTCTCTTGACATCGCTATCAGACCTAGCCCGCCTGGATGAACATTTGCGCGATAAATATCGTGCAACAATCTTTCTTTTGCCGTCAAAGTGCCTGACCGGTCATAGCATAAAACAGCCGCCTCTATCTGGCCTAGGCCGGCAGCATTGCCAAGATCATCCAGCATGAATATTCCGGCCTTTGTCGGATACATCATGCGAAAGGCCGGGTCGGGGCGTTCTGCCATGGGGATTTTTTCAATTGCAATAATGCGCCAGTCGCCTTCGCGAACCTCGAAATGCTCAGTGGGCGCGACCATCTTCAGTTGTCCCACTTGCTTTTCTTCCCATCGCAAAGGCGAACGCGGCAAGGGCACGTAATCAAGGGATGAGATATCTATCTCGTGGCAATTAGGCGGTTTGTCTTCCTTACGATGAGAATCCACATTCCTCTTAGGAGGCGGTGCTGGGACGGAGTCTTGTGGGAGGGTTTGGATATCGTATGAACCAGCGGGAAAAATGCGATAGGTACGCCCCGTCTTAACTCGGGTTACCTTTTTGGCCTTGTCAAGATAATAGATTAGGCGGGCTATCAGATGTCCATCCTTTTCGCCAATGGAACTCTTGATTTCGGTTTGTAAACAACCAGGATTCTCAGAAACGACTTTCAGTATTCTTTCAAATAGTCGCCGCTCCTGTTGATGGTATTCTATGGCTTCAGACCACCCCTTGAGTTCAGGCACGGAGTTAATAACACGTCCCATCTCGGCCAGACCTTCATCGTCACCAACCAAGGCGAGCGCCGTTCCTCCCTCTTCCAAGGCCGGAATTGAGCCAATACGGAATGAAGAATATTTCTCACATTCTTCTTTTACCCAGCCGGGAATCACGATAAGGCTTTCGCGAACAAGATTAGCAGCGTTTTCAAAGTCACGCTTTGACATTGCCTCCTGCAGTTGAGACATATTACAAAAATATAAATCAGTGGCACTATGCGAATGTGGTTTTCGGAGCTCTTCCCTGAACTGAGCGGTATCCGCTCCCTGTTTATCAAAAAGTCGCTTAAGAAAACTAAGCATCTCGCTCCTCCCGGCTTAGTTCTATACATACAGGCCTACATCTAAAGTATACCAGCTATTTTCTTTGTCCAGAGCGGCAGGCTTTTGAATAGTGTCATTATGCGACCGAGGATCCCTTTTGGCCTTGCCAGGCCGATCTCTGCACTTCCTGTTCAAGCTGCTCGCAACCATCACTCTGGTGCTCGCGCCTCTGTTCATATAAGTTATATCTGATATTAAAAAGCGGAGGAGATTTGATCTCCTCCGCTTTTTGTTTGCAGAATTAGGTGATGTTTGTTCCTTAATTTACCCGGCGCGCGCCTGGCTCTTTTTTTATCACCGGCTTTTTCCATCGGCCGGTCGTGTAATAAATCAGGCTCATAATCATTCCCGCTGCTACGCTCGCGGTCATAGCAATCCATATTCCTTTCACACTGTGCGTATAACGCGGAAGGATTGCGGCCAGAGGCACGCGCACGCCCCAGAGGTTGGCGATGGTAATCAGGGTGGTGGGCACGGTGTGGCCTGCGCCGTTAATTATGCCGTTGCTCACGAATAAAACCGCGTAGAGCGTGTAGGTTATGCCCACAATGCGCAGATACTGGACGCCGATGGCAATTACCTGCGGGTCATTCAAAAACGCGCGCAAAAAGATCCAGGGGAAAGACATAGTCAGAAGCGAAATAAGGAAAGAAATTCCTCCACTGATTAAAAGCCCCCACCTGAAGACTTCCTGCACCCGCTTGTATTCCAGCGCGCCGATGTTCTGGCCGGACAGGGTGGATACCGCCAGCCCGATGGTGAGCGCGGGAAGAAAGGCGACCGCGTCAATCCGGATCGCGGCGCCGAAGGCCGCATCCCCGTTCGCGCCGAACGCGCTCACAAAGCTGACGATGAAAAGCAGGCTGACTGAAACCACGGATTGCTGGATCATCGAAGGAAAACCAATCCTGACCAGCAGCCACGCGGTGTGGTAATCAATCCGTAAACGGCGCCAGTCCGCGGACACCAGCGGCCGAAAGCGCGGAATATAAAGGATGAGTCCGATGACCGCGGCCGCTTGCGATATGATCGAGGCGACCGCGGTGCCGTTAAGCCCGAGCCTGGGCAGGCCGAGCAGGCCGAAAATGAGCAGAGGATCAAGGATGGTGTTCAGCGCGACCGAAACCGCTTGAAAATAAAGCGGGGTTTTGGAGTCGCCGATTCCGCGCAAGAAAGCCGCGGCCAGAAACAGCCCGAATCCGAAAGGCAAAGTCCAGAAATAAATCCGAATGTAGCTGAGGGCTATCGGGAAAACTTCCGCAGGCGTTTGCATCAAACGCAACAGATGGTCTGAAAAGATTAGTCCTGCAGCCAGGAAAACGACGCTCAAAAAGCCGATTAACGCGGCAGAGGTCTGCACCACATTTTTGATCCGGTCCAATTCCCGCGCGCCCACATACTGGGCAATGAGAATATTGCTGGCAAGCGTCAAGCCCGCACCGACCGCGATCAGGGCGAAGATGGCGGGAAAGCTAACCGTTATCGCGGCGAGCGAGTTTGTGCCCAAAAACTTCCCCACCCAGAACGCATTCACCAGGCCGTAGGCGGTCTGAAGCGCGCTTCCGATAAGCATAGGCAAGCCGAAAAGAATAAGGTTTTTAGGAATTGAGCCTTTGGTCAGGTCCATCCCCATATGCCCGACCCCGCGGCCCGGCCGATCAGCATCCGCATTCATATCCACGCCAAGATTTTAGTTTATATGAGCAGAGGTGTCGAATTTTAGACTGCTGGGCCTGAGCGCTTTATAATTTTAAGCCGCCAAAATGCCGTAAAATCGAGGGGCGGCCATTTTCTTTTCGAAAATTATGTTTTTCAAAAAGAGAACGCCTCGAAAACATCTGAAGAACCGATTGCGGGGTATGTCCCGCGGGGCAGCTTCATTGATTTTTAGCAGGCTTAAGACTAATATTTTAGGCGCGATGAGAGAAGAGTCTTTTGACTTGGCCGTAAACGGAATAACTGTCCGCGGAAAGATGTTCTGTCCTGAAAAGTTAGACCGCAGGCCGGCTGCGGTAGTCATTCTGCACGGAATTCCGAGAAGCAAACCCGTCCCAGGAGATCCCGGATATACGCCGATTGCCCGAGAGCTTGCCAACCTGGGATTTCTGACCATCTTTCTAAACTTCCGCGGCTGCGGAGACAGCGAAGGCAATTTTCATATCCTGGGATGGGCTGAGGATCTTAAGGCTTTAATTGATTGGCTTGAGAAAAAATATTCGCCCCGCGGCATCGCGTTGCTCGGTTTCTCCGGGGGCGCGGCGGTGGCGATTTACACCGCGGCTCAAGACCGACGGGTTTCGGCCGTGGTTTCCGCGAGCTGCCCGGCAAACTTTGATGTGCTTGGCGTTAAAAACGCGGCTGAAACCTGGATCAAAGGTTTCCGGGAAATCGGGCTGATCCGGGACCCGGATTTCCCGGGCTCCGTCAAGGATTGGCTCAAAGAGTTCGAACAGGTGAAGCCAATCAACTGGGTGGAGCGCATAAACCCGAGGCCGGTCGTTTTTATTCACGGAGACAAGGACGAGATCGTGCCGGTAGAGCAGGCTAAACTGCTCTACAACAAAGCCCGCGAGCCAAAGAAACTTTATCTGATCAAAAATGCTCCCCACCGGCTCCGTTTGGATGAGCGCGCGGTTGCCAAGACCCGCGGCTGGCTTTTAAGCTGGAAAGAATACACGACCAGAATAAGGCGCGGCCAGTGAAGGTGATAAAAAAGTTTGACCGGATGATAAAAGTGCCCATCCAAGGCGCGGGCATCTCCCCGCGCGATAAAGAGCAAATCCGGCCTCAAATGAAAAACAGGATCGAGCGCGTGCTTATTACGAGAAAGCTCATCCAAAAACGGATCAAGGCGCTCGGCCGCGAGATTGCAAAAAACTATAAAGGCGAATCCAGGCTGGAGATGCTCTTCATCCTGGAGGGCGCAAGCGTTTTCGCTTCAGACCTGGCCCAGGAAATCTACAATGCCGGAGGGCCTGAGACCCGCACTCAGTCGATCAAAGCGCGCACCTACGGGAGCGGGATCAAGGATGAGAACGAGGTTTCTCGGCCGGTCAGACTTTTTTATGTGCCTAAGGGGCTTAAAGGAAAAAGATTGCTCATCGCGGAGGACATCGTTGACCAGGGCTTCACGCTTCAGTCGGTAAAGAACTGGCTGCTCAAGGAGGCCGCGGCCAAAGAGGTCAAAATTTGCGCGCTCATAGAGAAGGAATTATCGAATCCGAGTCCGAAGGTCAAAAAGCTGAGAGAGAGCCTGAAGCTCGATTGGGTGGGGTTCACCATCCCGGATCGTTGGATCGCGGGATACGGGATTGACGCCGGCGAGGATTTTCGATTCCTGCCTTTCGTGGTGGTGGTCAGAGAGGGGTACTACAAGCAAGGAGGTTCTGGATGAGCCGGCTTTTGATCAAGAGCGCAATCGTTCTGGACCCGGCCCAGGGCGAGATTTATGAGGCCGATATTTTGATCGAGGGTGAGGTGATAGCGCAGATAAAAAACGCCGGGGACATAAGCGAAGAAGGTTTTGCCCCGGCCGAGGTGATTGACGCGTGGGGAAGGTATTTAACGCCCGGGCTGATTGACGCGCATCTTCATATTGAGAGCAGTATGCTCACTCCCCTGGAGTTCACCAAGGCCGCGGTTGTGCACGGCACCACCGCGGTCTTTGTGGACCCGCACGAAATTGCCAATGTTCGAAAGGACGGCATCGAGCTTTTTCTCCAATTGGCCGAACAGGCGCCCCTGGATATGTATGTGGGCATTCCCAGCTGCGTGCCCGCAACCCATCTGGAGGACTCGGGCGCGGAGGTAACGCTCGAAGACATCGGGAGACTGGTCGATCACAAAAAAATTTACGGCCTGGCGGAGATGATGAATTTCCCGGGCATCATTCACGGACTGGGAGACGCAAGGGTTAAGGTTGACCTGGTTTTTGAAATGGGGAAGATCGTTGACGGCCACGGCCCGGGCCTAAGCGGCGATGCTCTTGTAAGCTATATTACAAATGGAAAAAACGACGGCGTGATCCGGATTATGTCCGATCACGAGTGCACCAGCTACGAGGAGGCGGTGGAGAAGTCCCAGGATGGGATGTATGTGGCGCTTCGCTACGGCAGCGCGAGCAAAGACCTTGACCGGATTCTGCCACTTTTGATCAAGAACAAGGACAGCCTGCATCGATTTATGATATGCTCAGACGACCTGGAAGCTGAAGAGCTTACCAGCCGCGGCCATCTCGACCGCACGCTTCGCCGGATGCTGAAGATCATAATGGAAAACTCAAACCTGAACATCGAGCTTGCAACTTTGGTTGCGCTCAAGCTTATGGCTCACAACCCGGGCAAGTATTTCGACCGGTTTTTCCAACTGGTGGGCGAACCTTCGATGGGGGAGATCGCGGTGGGCAAAAGAGCCAACTTGGTTATTTTTAACGACCTGGAAAATTTGAGAGTGAACGAGGTTATCGTGCGCGGGAGGTTGATCGCCCGCGCGGGAAGACTCCTCACCCCGGTTCCTGATTATAATTACGGGCCGTTCAAGCAGACCGTGAACCTGGGCAGAACCTTCGCGGCCGAGGATTTCAAGATCAAAGCTCCCAAGCCGGTAGTGAGCGCAAATGTTATCGAGGTCATTCCCAATAGCCTGCTTACCAGGAAGGCGGTTGTTGAGGCGAGGCCGGTTGATGGAGAGATCAAGTCGGACCCGGACCGGGACATTGCCAAGATCACGGTTATCGAACGGCACAAGGCTAGCGGCAAGTACGCGGTCGGGCTCGTGAAAGGGCTCGGCATAAAAAAGGGCGCGGTCGCGAGCACGGTTGCGCACGATTCCCATAACCTGATCGTGGCGGGAGCCGATGACTACTCAATGGCCGAGGCCGTAAACCGCCTGGCGGAAGCCGGCGGCGGAATGATCGCAGTCGGCCCGGACGGGACTGCTATTCATCCGCTGGAGGTTTGCGGATTGATGAGCCCGCGCAGCGCAATCGAAATCTCGGAGACCTACCAGGCCATTAAACAAATCGCCAAAAACCTGGGCTCTCCGCTCGATAACATCTTTATGACCCTGTCCTTCCTCGCGCTCCCCGTGATCCCCGAACTCAAAATAACCAATCAGGGCATAGTTGATGTTGGCCAGTTTAAGATTATCCCTCTTTTTGAGGCTTAAAAATTTTCAGAGCTTTTCGATAAGAATTGCGCGCACGATTTTGGGAGAGGCCTTTCTGCCCGGCACTTCCTGGATATGGGGCCGGCAGGAGAAATCAATAAGCTGTTCGCTGGTAAAATCCTTGTAAAGCCCGCGCGAATGCCTTGAGCCGTGAAACTCCTTGAACGGCTTCAGCCCCGCTTCTTTGAACTTATCCGGCTGGATCACCGCGGCGGAAGTCATATACTTTCCCCTCCAGCCGGCTGCCAACAAAAAACGCAGCTCCTTTTCCAGACTTCTCTCCGAGGTATACGCGGGAGGATGCACTTCCATTATTATCTCGCACGGCTTTTTGCATCCGGCCAGAAATTCCCTCGCGCCTTTGAGAACTTCAACCTCGCCGCCTTCGATGTCCATCTTGATAAAATTCGGCTGGCCGGTTTTGAAAGTCTCCGCGAAATCAGGAAGGCTGTAGGCATTGACCCCTATTATGCCTTTCTTGGTCTTTTCGTGCTTAACCAGCGCGCCCAGGTTGGAATGGTCTGAAACAAAGAAGTCAGCCTCGCGGCTTTGGTTGGAGATCGCGCAGCCGCAAAATTGGGCGTTGAGATTGCTGTGCGCGATATTTTTATTGAGCAGTTCCGCATTCGCGGGGTTGGGTTCTATCGCGAAAATGGCGTATTTTTCTCTCGGCAGAATAGTTCTACAAACCCCGTCAATAATGAGGCTGTTGTATCCGACATTCGCGCCCAGGTCGTAAATCACAGCCCGGCCTTCGCGATTCTGAAAAGTCTTGCATATTTCTCCGATCTCCTGCCTGATGATCCAGTTGAACTCCGGCTCGCGGCCCGGACCGGGATACTCGCCCTTGGCGAATTTTTCCGCGGCCTCGATCAGCCCTCTGCACACGCCCTTGTCATTCGGGTTCACCCACATCTCAAATTCCGGGAGCTTGATCAGCCGCGCTGATTTTTTTAAGAAAAACATTTGCACCGACTATTCTTTTTCCAGAAAAATGGACCGGACGATTTTTTTCGACGGCTTCTTGCCCGGCACCTCCTGAATGTGCTCGTGGCAGGCGAATCCAAGCAATTGCTCCTTGGTGAAATCTTTGTAAAGCCCCCGCGAATGTCTCGGGCCTTGGAACTCCTTGAACGGCTTGAGACCGGCTTCTTTGAACTTGTCCGGCCAGGCCACCGACGCGGAAGCCATATATTTCGGCGACCAGCCGTGGTCAAACAAAAATTTCATCTCCTTTTCCAGGCTGTGGTCCGCAGTGTAGCTTGGGGGATGCACTTCCATAATTATCTTGCACGGCTTCTTGCATCCGGCCAGAAATTCACGGCCGCCCTTTAAAACCTCAACCTCCGCACCTTCAACATCGATCTTGATAAAATGGGGCTGGCCGGTGTGAAACTCTTCCGCCAATTTCGCCAGCGTGCAGATTTTCACCTTGCGCACGCCCGCGTTTGTGTCTTTCGTTTTCCAGAGCGAGCTTAAGTTGGAATGACTGGAGATGTGAAGCTCGGCCTCGCCGTTGTAATCGCCGATCGCGCATTCCACCGCCTGAGCTTTGGCCCGGTTGTGCGCGATATTTTTTTGCAGAGCTTCGAGATTGTTCGGATCCGGATCGATGGCCCAGATGAAATAGTTGCCGGAGGGGAGATTGGTCTTCAAGATGTGGTTCATTTTCAGGGTCGAGACGCCGATGTTCGCGCCGAGGTTGAAGATGACAAGCGGATTCTTAGAATCAGGCCAAGTTTTGCACAGAGCGGTGAGCTCTTCGCGAATCATCCAGTGAAACTCGGCCTCGCGCTCCGGTCCCGGGTCTTTGCCCAGAGCCAGTTTTTCCGCGCGGTCGATCAGCCCCTTGTCCAGGCCCCTGGACCTGGGATTGACCCACATCTCAAAGTTCTCAAGCCTGATCAGCCTGCGGCGATTGAATAATTTGGAAAAGATTCCCGCCATAAAATTTTATGGCCGCGTTTTTTCCGCGGCCGCCTTCATAAAGCCCGATTATACCGGCTACTCAGAGCATTGTCAAAATTTTCCGGGTCTTATCGCTGTCTCGCGGCTTGCTCGCTATTCATTTGAAAATATTTGTTCACCGCAAAGCCGCGAAGTTCGCAAAGTAATTAGGGGCGTAGACACTCTTGTCTGCCAGAGGAAGTGGAAATGTTGAGAACTGGTAAAGAGGAGGAGGCAGAAAAGCTTTTATATAGCTTGGGCCTGCGTTGGCATCTGGAAACGATAAAGAAAATTTTGGAAGCCCTGAGAGCGCGGGAGCGGGAAGAGGAGGCATAGTCCTCATGTTTGATCAAACAACCATCTCTACAAGTCCTTTCAGAATGTTTATCAGTGCTTGTTTTTGCGCATCGCTGGTCCTGGAAAGGAGATGAATCATTATGGCCACGACTTCTTGCTCTTCGGGCGAGGATTGACGCTCAACCGAGAAGCGAAAAATTTCTCTCAGCGGCACGCCCAGGGCTTTTGCGATTTTCTGAAGATTGACCAGCGTGATGTTTCTGATACCCCGCTCAACCTCGGAGTAATACTTGTCATTCAGACGAGCCTTCTCAGCTACCTGAGCCTGCGTCAGTCCCTTCTGCTTCCGTATCGCCCTGAGCCTCTCTCCCACCAGCCTGCAAATGGTTTCTTTTTTCATTACTGAAATTTTACAGAAAAGGACTTGACATTTATAGGGCATAAAAGTAAGATTTACAAAGAAATAATAAGCTTATAAGCTTATTTTTGAAGGAGATAGAAATGGGATTGAGACAGGCATGTCCTTCATGCGGAGCCGCGTTGCACATACCCCCGGACAGGGAACAATGGCGCTGTGGCTATTGCGGAAGCGATTTTCTGGCAAGCGATGCTGCCTCGGCAGCAGTCAGTATATCTCGACAAGTTCATCATGAGGTTGACAATGATCCAAACATGGGCTATGAGCATAACAAATTGATTTATAATCTTATTTTGCCCTTTTTTTGGCTGATTACGATTTGGGCTTTTTTGAAAACAGCCGGATGGGCTCTCCTGACTTTTATCCGCCACGAGGAGCTGGTCTACGAGGTAAAGAGTGGCAAGCCCCAGCGTTATGCGGGCAGGAAAAAGGTGGTCAAGTGGTTCAATCTCAATGCTGCAATCCGTGTATGGTATTGCATTCCGCAGGAAAAGCGCGGCGAGAGTCTGAAACCTAATTACATGTTTTATGACAGATTAAGCCCCGCCTTAAGGTCGATCAGATACGGAGCTGCTTCTTGGAAAGCTTTGGACATAATTTATAATCACCGTTTTGGTGCCGATAAGTCTTTAGGCGGAAGACTTGCTGACTTTGGGCTAGGCGTGAAAAATGCCCAGGCCGTACGCAATAGGCACAGGCTTATTGTGCGTGAGCTTACTAAATCAATGGCCTCTTTCAACAAAAGCGAACTTAAAATTCTCTCTGTGGCTTGCGGTTCGGCACAGGCAGTGATTGAATCTGTAAAAACCGTGAAAGATCGGCACGGAATTATTGCCAGGGTGACACTATTGGATTTAGACCAAAAGGCGTTGGAATACGCTAAAGCCCTAGCTGTAACATATGAGATTTTTGATCAATTTGATTTCGTCAATGAAAACATCAAAAATCTTGAATCTGCCGTCAAGGGTCCTTTCGATGTCATAGAGATGTTGGGATTTTTTGATTACCAGGTATACAATAAGGCCATAGTACTCGTTCGTAGACTGAGGGCCCTGTTGTCAGAAAATGGGCACTTTTTGACCTGCAATATTTCGTATAATTCAGAACAATATCTCTTGCGCTGGGCTGTCTCTTGGCCGATGATCTATCGTGATCATTCAGAACTTGCCAAGATTTTACTGGTTGCGGGTTTCAGCGCACACAAAGTGCAGATCATAACTGAACCGCATGAAATTCATATGATTGCGATATGCAGGAATTGATGTTTTATCCCAATCCGCGGTGAAGAAAAATTTCCGGTGTAATGGTGGGGTCATACTGAAGTAGGGGCTGGTGGCCGGGGACTTGGGGCTAGGAGTCGCGACCAAGTTCGCTTCCGCCTTCCTCCCGCGGCGCGGGAATTCGGCTCTTCGAGCCTCAGTAAAAAAATTCTCCGCGCTCTTCCGCCGCCCCTATGGAGCTTTCTCTCTGGGAAGATCAGGGTCTTCAGAAGCGGCAGGAAAGATTGGTTTATATTGGAGCCAGATCAGGGCAGGGTTTAAGGTATTCTTGATAGCTCAAGAGCTTGAATTGAGTGACTATAATTTCCAGTGCGTCGAAGAGGTCGTCGTGGTCGGTTTGGGGGAACAGGAGGAGTTCCTGGATTAAATCTTGTATGTTGTCGCTTGCGGTAGGGTCGGTCGAGCGGGCCGGGAAAAAGATTTCCTGGTTTTCGAATCGTGCCTGGAGCTGCCAGCCGCGGGAGATTTTGTCTCTGATCCTGATCACTGACTTCACCGGCAGACCGGCCTCTCTCAATTTCTGGGCAAAGGCCTCTTGGTAGCCGTTCGCCTCCACACAGACCCGAAGCACGGGCGATTCCGGGAGGTTGTGCTTTTCGAAATAATTCAAGGCCAAGTCGATTTGCCTGGAAAAGCTGAGCCGGGTCCGGATCGCATCGAGCACATAAATCTTGCCGGCCTTGCGGTCCGCTCCTGCGACCACAAGCGCAAAATAATCACCGCTCTGTTTTTCGCTCAAGGCAAGATCGATCCCGATCATTTTTTCCAGCCGGGCCGGCGCGGACTGATAGTATTGAATCCACTCGGGCTTGAACATTGCGCCTTTCATCAGCTCCACATCGTTTTGGTACTGGGAGTTGAAAATTGCTGACCCGGCTTCTCTCCGTTTTTCCCTCAAGAGCTCCAGTGGAAATTTAGCTTCCCACAACGCAACTTCGCCATTCTCGGAATCTCGAATGGCACGATAAATATAATGGTAATCCTTAAACTCCTGGCCGATGAGATGCCCGTATAAATCAAGGTAGTGGTAGCGGGTGCCAATGATATGAATCTCTCCTCCCGGCTCAAGGCAAGGGGCAAGGGTTTTGTAGAACCAGAGCAAGATTTTTTCCCGCTCTTTCTGGCTGACCGCGTTTTCCTGGTCGATAACATCGTCCAGGATGATGATGTCGTAGTGCTTGGAAATAATCGGCCCCAGCACGCCCATCGCGGAAATGTTTGGCTCTTTGGCAACGCTTTTCCGGATCGCGAGGTTCAGCTCGGATTCGCTCCACGGTTTTCCGGCCAGCTCTCCAAGATGGCTGCACGCGGCGCGCAGCGCGATGTTGCTTTCGAGATGCGAGCGGATTTCTCTCAAAAATGCTCCGGCCTGGGACTGGGTGTTGGAGACGATGAGGATTCTTAGCTCCGGGTTCCGGACCAGCCGCCAGAGCGGATAAGAGATGGTGCAAATGGTGCTCTTTCCGTGCCCGCGCGGCGCGAGGATCAAATTTCTTTTATTCTCAAGCAAGAGCCGGAGCCATTTTTGGTGGAACCATTGAAGCTCATAGCCGAGGATCTCTTTGACAAAAAGTTCCGGGTCTGAAACCAGCCTGGAGCTTTGTTCCTGCTCAGTCAAGATTTGCTCCAGTTCCAGGAGCATAGCTTTTTGCGATTCTTCCATTGTCAATACTTCTCCTTTGCAGCGAATAGCCGAACCGCGCTTTAAGGCCGCGGGCGGAAAAAATCAGACTCCCTCAGCGTCATTATTTGGATACGACCAAATTTTTGCCAACATTCATCCGCGGATTTGACAGACGATACCCGTTGCCGGCGCTATTCGCAGGTCCAGATCGTGCCGTAATTGCTCGGGACCCTGATTGACTTCATTTCCCCCGCTGAGGGAATGCTGAAAGAAACAATTTTATTATCGATTGCTTGAATAAGCCGCTCGATATAATCTCCGGTTGTTTCGAATTTAAAAAACACCTCCTGGTCCATGTCCCCAAAGTTCAGCGCAACCAGTGTGAACTCATTATTATATTTCCGATGGAAAAGCAGCAATTTTTTCGCCAGAAAGTAATAATCATTGTAGAAATAATGCTCGCCGTATTTGAGGGCATTGGAGCCGTTTCTCAGCTTAATCAGTGCCCGCACCAGACGGATGATGTTTCTTCCGGGCTGATCATAAAAATAATCCCATCTAACGGGCCTGAACATTTTCACTCTTCCGAACCCGGTTTGAGGGATGAAATAGTTTTCGCAAAATTCCTGCCCCTGCCACAAAAAAGGAATTCCCTTGGCGGTGAAAATGCCGATCAGATAAGGCTGCAATTTAAACCAGTAGTCCCAGCGGTCCGCTTCCGCGGTTAGGTCGTTGGTATTGAGCGCGGGATCAAAATTGCATATAAACCTCGGCTGGTCGTGGTTTTCCAAGTATTGGAAGGGGGCTTTGGCGATCGTGTCTGAATTGTGGACGATCTCGGCTGGGAACCCTTCCAGCCCGAATCCGTCCCGGCCCAGAGCTTCGATATTTGCCGTGCTGGGATTTTGTGCGAGATTCGCCGCAAGCCCCAGGGTGACATTCTGCCATGCGCAGTTGCTGTAGGTTTTCTCAAGAATATGCTTCGGGTCATCAATATACTCCGCGCATTGAATCAAGTTAACCTCGTTGCCGCGGAAAAATCTCTGCCAATATCCCTGCCCGTTGTTTTCTTTGACCAGCATATAGGTGCTATACACCAGGTCCGCATATCCCTTGCCCATAGGCCCGTCATAATATTCAGGCACACAGTCGTAGCGGAACCCGTCGATATGACATTTATCGAGCAGAAGATTGTTCACGGAGAAAAAATAGTCCCGGGTGAGTTGTTTTCTAAAATCAGTGCTCTGCCCAAACTGGTTCTGCTCAAAATCGCCGATGAACGGATTCTCCCTGCCCAGCGCATTGTAAACATAGGCGTAGGCGAAGTCGTCGCTGGTATGCCCGTAAACGAGGTCAACAATTATGGCAATGCCTCTTTGATGAGCCTCGTCCACCAGCTTTTGGAAATTTTTCCGGTTGCCGAATCTCTCATCAACCCCGAAATATCCAATCGGCCAATAACCCCAATTAACCACATCAGCCACATTTGACACCGGCATCACTTCAATACAATTGATTCCCAAATCCTGCAAATAGTCCAATTTGCTGATCGCGGCGTCAAGGCCTCCCGCGAACTCGCTCAACATCAATTCATACACGACCAGCTCTCTCAAACCGGGCGTCTTCCAATCAGTCTCATTTTCAGACCATTCGTAATCTTTATAGCCCAAGGTAATGGAAGACATCTTGCCCTCGCCGAACTCCCTCGCATACGGGTCTATAATCCAGTTAAGCGGTTCTTTGAGAGACGGCGCCTCAAGGCTGTACCAATACAAATATTTTCCCTTCTCGCCCCAGCGCGAGGCAGGACTCGGCTTCCGATTCTTCGCATCCACCACCTTTTTGCTTATCGCTACGGCCGCGGACCAGTAATCTCCGTATCTCTGGTCCGGGGAATGCTTCATTTCGAAACAAAGCGCCGGAATATTCTGCAGGTATTGATCCTTTTCGTGGATGATGTTGACCCACATCTTGATCTTGTCCTGGCCTGATACCCCGGGCAAAAAAATCCCGAACTGGAGCTTGTTAACTGAAATCTCTCTGGCCCCGAGCCTCTCCATTGGAAGCAGTTCCATCTTTTCTGGCATAGCACGCCTCCTTAGCTGAGAACTGCAAATCTCCGGCATTACCTAATCCCGCATAATTGTCAAAAACAATGAAAACATGCTGCCGTGATTTTAATACCATACCCAGACAGGTTTTGCAACAAACATACTGTTCATAATGATGCCGATTCATTCAAACGAGAACAAATAGAAAGCAAAGCCTGCCCTATAATGATCATCTCCGCCAAGACAACTTTATCGGCTCTTTTAATTCACGCGAATAACTTTGATCCCCGCGCGCGAAAGCAGTTCGCCGGTGACGCCTTCGCGGTCGCACGCAGGACTGCCCGATTTCAGGTATGCGCGGCGGGCGCCCACAATTTTCGCGAGCTCGAGCGTATAATTCGCGCCGTTGATGTAAAACTCGGTAACATCTTCCCCGGTTTCAGGAGCGATGATGCGAAGACCTTTATCCAGCAGCTCCGCGCCGGTTCCGCTCAAAGTTTCACTGGTTCTCGGCGTGGGCATCCCGCCAAGTTGCTCCGGACATACCGGCACCAGGATATATTTTTTCTTGAGTTTTTCGATCAATGCCTCTCTCTTCTTCGGCCTCCGCCCATGCCAGCGGCACGGAATCCCAAGCAAACACGCGCTGATCAATACCGGCTCAAGATATGGAAGACAAACTTTCTCAGGCAAAAAATATGCGCTTTTATTTTCTTTGTTCATATTTGCCTCGCACCGGCGGCACTAATTTAAAGAACACAATTGCACCGCCCAATTCTGCCTTCAAGACCCAGCTCTTTCCGAACCGAGGCCTCTTCCAGGCAAAGCGCCAGCTCAAGGCCAGGCTTGATTTCGCGAACCGTTTTTATAATATGGGAATACATTTTAACCCGAAGCGATCGTGAATAGCGGGCACGGCCGTCTTTTAGTTTTGTTGACCGGTCAATTTTCAAAGAAATATCATTTTTACGGGTCATCTTCATATCCATAAGTTTCAGCGCATTCTGATAAATACAAATCCCGCCCAGGGTGAGTCGCTGGATGGGCGCGGCGCGGATCAGAAGCTGAGCAAAACGCGAATATATTTTTTCCCAGTTCGGGACCGGAATAAGCGGCATCATCACCGCTCTTACCGGGTATCCTGCCTCGGCGCATTTTTTCATGGCAATAATCCGGTCCTCCATGGGAGGAACATTTTGCTCAAACCGTGCTGAGACTCCGGGAGGATTCACGCTCCAGCTGATTATGGTGCGCTGATTGTGCTCAAGCTGAAGCAGTCTGTCAATCTCTGCGCTTTTGGTAAGGATGATCTGGCGGGCAAATTTATTTTGGGCAAAAAACGGAATTAATATTGTGGAGTAGGCTGTGAGCGGGTCCAAAGCCAGGCCGTCTTGAAGTTTGCCCAGGTAAAACACGATCGGGGAGCGTAATTTCGTGGCCCCAGCTTCCATTTCCTCAATTATTTCTTCGATGTTCAAAAAGATTTTCACCGAGGGCGAGTGCCAGACCCCGGGTGTTCCGGCAAGATAACAGTAGTTGCATCCATAGAAACAAAAGCCATAAGGAGAAAAATGCCAGTAGTTGGGGCAGGCATTTCCTTCTTCTTCGCTGAACCGGACTGCGCTTTTATGCTCTCCAAAAACCAGGGTAGTTTTGCCTTTTTGATGAAGCGAGAGCCGGTCCGGCTCAGCAAAATCAATCCGGTTATGCGGCAAATCCGGGCATTCAAAGATTTCAGCCTCCGGATAAAGCTTGCAGATGTTTTCCACAAAACGAATACGCTCAGGGCTGGATAAGCTGCCCCTGGTGAGGAAGATATTCTTCACCGTGAAAAAACGCGGCCGACAGGGAGTATAATTCACCGGCAACGACCAATCGCCCGCATTTTTTCCGAAAATCAATGGTTGCTTTGATTTTTTACTCAATCTGTCCCCGGCCTCAAAGCCACATCAAGCTCAAGTTTCTGTAATTTCCCGTCGTCCATGTAATTGCAGTTTTGGGGATGCGGGACCAGCAGGTCGATTCCAATTTCTTGGCTCATATTTTTTTCTCCTTTATAATGTTAAAACAAATTGCGTTGCGCTGGCCCACACCAATCACCCGCGATGGAGCAGCTCCCCGCAGCAAGATCAGGGTTTTTGCACGCGCACAAACGCACTTCAAGGCTGTGCCCCACGGCTATCTTTGCCAAACGATTGTAAATGTAGATGCGTTTTAGTGACGGCATCGCGGTTACGGTAGAGTTTTCCGCGTGAATTCTAAGCTTATGCGCGTCTCTGAAGTTGTGCATAAGGTTGTTTGTGATGTTATTTTCACCAATACCGGTTCTCAAGGATTGCCGCACGGCAGTTCTTATAAATAGAGCGCTTGCTGCAATTCGGCGAACCCCGGCGCCGGCGATCGCCTTGCATAGATTATTAAGCGACTTTTCATCATCAGTTATGCCGGGAAGAATGGGATCACCCCTTACCCGAGTTTCGATCCCGGACGCCACGAACCGCTTTGCCTGATTCAGCCTGGCTCTTGCAGCCGCGGCTCGGGGCTCAAAAATTCTAAGTAGCCGTTCATTGGTTGTTATCAGGCCGATCTGGCCGCGAACAAGATGCGCATGGCTGCAAATCAATCTCAAGTGCCGTTCGGGTATAAGCCCTTTGGTAAGAAACGCCACCTTGATCTCTCTTTCAAATAAAAAACTAAGAATATCATATGCTTGGTCAAGCACCTCGGGTACCGGCTGGAAAATATCGCTCGAGGGGCTGAAATACACCGCCAAAGGCTTTGTTCTCCTGCGTGAAATTTCATCGCAAAGCTTTTCCAGGGTATTGATGTAAACCGCCACTTTGCCAGCGCCCGGATAAATGCTGTAGCCGCGGGTGTAACAATATAAACACCCATGAGCGCAGCCTGCGGTCAGGTTTATGGTGGCAATATTAGAAAGGCAAGCCAAAGTTGAGGGCGTAAGCACCGCGGACTTGCGTTTGACCTTTTTTATGTCCAGCATACGATTTGACCCTTTAAAAATTTGGCGAGTATATCTTTAGCGAACCCTAATTAATCGAATTGTTCCGGCAATAGCCTTCTAATTGTTTTAGGAACAATCCTGCTTCTCTTCATTGCGGATATAATTTCCTGTTTAATTTTTTGTGGTATGTCGCGTTTAATAATTTCAAACTTACATTCCGGATGAATTCTCTGTATTAATTGTTCTTTTGTTAGGTAGGCATAGTGATTGCAATCTATTCCGCTTTCATATTTAAGAAAATCAAATTCCTCTTTAGTTACTTGGACTATACAGTTAGCGTCCCGCTGATCTAAATACCTATCTTGTCTACTTTTCCAATCAGAGAATATCCATACTAACAATAACCTGTCATGATCTTTATTAATTACAATATAATAGTGTCCCGAAGAATCTTCGGGAAAGGCAGTATCTTTAAAAAAACACACATTAAATGGAGTTAGAGAATCAACCAATAAGGGAAGTGGGAGTTCCACCATACCCTTATTCGCCCTGTAGTATTCTTTTTATTGCTTGAATGTGCCTCTCCGGCACAAAAAGTGGATCGGTTGTGCCTGTCAACAACAAAAGATTTTCAATTGGAATTGGTTTGCTTTTGACTATGTTATTTTTAAACAAATTTTCAAACTGTTTCCATTCTGGTATGTTATCATGTGTGTATTTTACTATTTCCGGGGTGCGCCTACGTCCAAATTTATCTATTATAAAATCAATCACCTCTATATCTGTCTCAGAAAGCATATCAAAATCGCCTCTACACCTATTATTATTTTCAATAATATTTGCGTCAACCCTGATAATATGCTCTTGAATGGTCTTTATCGCATTTTCATCGAAGGTTGCGGGGTTGCAATTTAAAACATCTAGAGTCAAAGAGCCGATAGGCCCCATTGGTAACGCAAGGTAATCATCATCGGTGATGGTTCTACCGTAACGAAGTAGATGACACTTATCCGCAAGATACATCAATTTTACGATTTTTAATTTGTCAGTCTTTTTAAGCTTCCCAAGTAGATAGTTAATCGCTTGAATGATTTTAGCCGTTTGGCTGATGCTCATTTTTGGTCTCCCCTAAAATTAAGGAGTTCTAAATATTTTCTCTCCGTCGATAGGGACTTTATATCTTCCCGTTTCGGCTTATCTGGACGCTTTTGCATAGGATAGGTTAGGCTGCTTTTTCATTCGTCCCACTATCTTCATCCAGACTATCTTTTAATATTTGACGACCACTTTCACTTAAATTTTTATCGGCAAGCCTTTTCTTCACAATTTCTTCAATATCTTTGCGAAAAAGTTCTCCTAATGACAGCCCCCTATTTTCTTCTTCTTTTCTATCTGTGTACATTATACAACCCCCTCAATTTTGATTTGCTTTAATTTTTGATTGGTTTTCCCCGAATTAAGTTCTTCGGCGTATATTTGTTTGAGCACTTCTAGATGGGCGTTTAAATCCACGCAACCGTCATTATGTAAAACAAAAATATCTGTTTCATTTCCAACACCCTCCAACACTTCAGCGTTTCGTTTTGCCTTATAGACATTATAAATAGTAGTTAATAGATTTTCAGTTCTATGTTGTCCTTGAAAAAGGAGAGTGTTAAATGCCTGCATCGCACCTGATCCTATTGTATGAAAATTTAGAGTCCGATAATCCGATATGTTATTTTGTCTAATTTCCGTAATTTGCGCTTCGCTCTTGCCTCCACTTTTATCGAACCCAATCAATAAAATTTGTGTTGCCAAATTTATCCTTTTCACCCGATTTATAATCGCAAGCATTACCTCATTTATTCCATAGGGATTGTGCATCGGCTGATTAACAGCCTTCGGAATATCTTCAAAATTAATTCCTATTGGGTCAAGAAGTTCTTTTTGAATAATGTCTTTCATTTTTAGCTGGAAATTGTCGTAAATATGTTTTTTCAAGTCATCATAGGGGGTATTCTCATCCTTAACTTTTACCAAATCATCAAGAAGCAGCGGATTTCCTGCCAGCATTGCCACTGTTGATTTATTAACAACCTTATATTTTTTTATGGGATGCTCAAAGCCGCCCAACACCCAAGATACCATGTGGTCGGTTGCAAAAACCACATACTCTTTATTCTTCTCGGTATCGCTGGCTATGGCGGCAATACAGATCGTCATTATTTGATCCCTTTTCTAGATAAGCCCCAAACCTAATGCCACCCCTACCCGTTTATGTTTATACATCAAAATAAGCATCCTGTCAAGTGAAATCAGGTATCTCTTCTTATACGGTTGCATCTTTGTAAAAACAGCCTTTTGCCTTGTGCTTCACAAATCGCCCCCCATAGTTCTTTGGCCGTCCCCCCGATCCCTTCGCGTCCATCGGTAGTCAAATTCGTCAAGGTATTTTTGTATGTGCTCTTCGCTCACATAGTGGAAGATTCTAATGATTCCGCCATATATTCTTTTATACCATTATTCATGGTCAAATGTCTAGCGAGTTGCTTGTCAAGTCCTCGATAAGCGCGAAATCCGATTGCTTCCGGCAAGAACCACATTTCCAAAGCTCTTTTCTCCACTAGCCAATCTTCGGATTGGAGCGAAAGGTCATTTTGTAATTGACTCTTGGCTCAAAAAATATTCGCATATTTTGCTCAGTGCTGAGCCCGGTTTGAGGTCCGAACCGGACCGGGACTGGAAAACGCTGATTGCGGCTTCAATTTGAGCTTTTTCTTCCTCGCTCACAATCATCGAGAAGATTCGGTCCCTAAGCGCCTCCTTCATCTCCTGCTCGAGTTTTCTTCTGGATTCTTCACTTTCTCTTAGCTCCAACAGTTCCAGGCTTTGCTTGATTTCAAGCGGGTCAAAGGGGAGCCGGGAGGAGAGTTTTTCAATGCTCGCTTCGATATTCAATTCCCGAAGCAGCCTTGCAAGCAGTTCGGGCTCGTCCTCGCCCCGGAGACGATTCAGTTGCAGGGTCTTGATGCGCGCCTCCTGCTCATCCATTTCAACCACGATGCAAGGCAAAAGTTTCATCCCCAGTTGATTCGCCACGACCCACCTATGCTCGCCGTCAACAATCTGAAAGCCGTCTTCAACCGGCCTGACCACAATCGGCAGAATCATTCCCCTGCTTTTTATGTCCGAGGCGAGTTTGGCCGCGGTTTTCTCGCTCATCCGGTTCGGATTCCAGGGATTGGGCCGGACTTTGCCGGTTTCGATCCAGCTCAACTCAATTTTATTTTGGCTCGATGAAAGTTCCATAATAGGCGATTTGCCCTCCTTTTTTCCGCAGAATTTTCAAAAGAGACACCCGGAAATTATGCAGCTTTGCAAGTTCGTCCCAGAAGCCCCGGAGCAAAATCTCGAAATTCCTGAAAAGCACCGGGTCATAGCCCGCGCCCTTTGCCTGATCCGGCCCGGCAAGATAAAGCTCAGGCGAGAAGCTCGAGCCTCTGATCCTGGCGAGGATAAAACCATCGGTTGCGAACACCAGCAAAGGCGCCTTGATTTTCCAATTTTGGAAAAAAAGCTGGAGCTGCTTATTGGGCGAGCCGTACGCGTCAAAATCAACTAGGCTGAGACCTGAGAGTGTGTGGAGCTTGCCCTTGAGGAATTCCAGGTTATTCATTTTCCAGAGCCGGCCCCCGGGGCAATTGGAAAACGCGCTTTGCAGCCGCGCAAACTTTCTGCCATCCTTCTCGACCAGATGCAGCTCCCTGAAATCGCGGTAAAGCCGGCCCGCGATTTCTCCTCCTCCCGCAAAAAGGTCCAGGGCAACGCCCTTGTTCACAACTTTCAGATCGATCAGACTTTTGCGAAGCAAAAGCTTTAAAAATAGGTTTGAATTGTTTTTCGGCCTGGTTTGAAACATCGGGCTTGACCATTCCTTTTTTGGGTTTTAAACTTTAAGTCACATATTCTATGTTGAAAGAGCCGGACAAAGACAAGTATGTAGAGACCGAGCTGGAGCTGGAGCGGGAGGCCGCGAAGGCTGAGCTTGAGGAAAGCCTGCGTGCGGAGGCCCGCCGGGAATACCAGAAAATGGTTGCGGATATGCGCGAGCAGGTTCTCAATTTCATAGCCGAGAATCCCAGGATGCCTTTGAGCGAGGTTGCGGAGCAGTTCGGGATCAAAGAGCATACCATCCGGGCCTGGAAAGCCCACCGCACTATGGGCACCTATCAGAAGCGGGCGCAGCCGAGGCCGGCCGAAGCCGGGGAAGAGGAGCCGCTCTTCAGCCTTAACAAGAAGAAGCAGAGAAAATATGGCTTCGTGCTCAGAAAAAGGCACACCGCATTCATCCACTATTTTGACAAAACGCCGGAGGGAATTGTCTGCCCCCATTTTTACATCCTGGCCTTTGCCAACGGCTGCCCGTTCCAATGCCAATACTGTTATCTCAATTTGACCCTCAGGCACTGGCCCGAGCCAACCGTCTTTTCCAACACCGCAAGGATGTTCCAGGAGATTCGAAACTGGCTCCATTGCACACCCAAGCCCTCGGTGCTGAACGCCGGAGAGCTGAGCGACAGCCTGGTCTGGGACAGCCAGATCAACTTGGCCGAAAACCTTGTTCCTCTCTTCGCCGCACAAAACCGGCACAAACTCCTGCTCCTCACCAAGTCCATCAACATCGCCGAACTGGTCAAACTGGAGCCGAGCAATCAGGTCATCGTCAGCTTCAGCGTGAACGCGCCCGAGGTGTCCGCGCAGTTTGAAAAACGCGCGCCTCGGCCCGAACACCGGCTCGCGGCCGCCAAGGCGCTCAAAGAGAGGGGCTGGAAGCTGAGAATCCGGATTGACCCCATCATCCCGGTGCCGGGCTGGAAAGATTTTTACAAGCCGGTTATAGACGAGATCAATCTCATCCAGCCCGAGACCGTCACCCTCGGCTCGCTCCGCTTCTTCCCCAACCTCCGCCACCATTCCAAATCCGGAGACGAGGTCTTCAGATACGGCGTGGACGAGCGCGACCCGGACGGAAGATGGCGCACTCCTTCCGAGCTCAGGCTGGAAATTTACAATTATTTGATCGGCCGGCTGAGAGTTGCGCGCATAGGTCTTTGCAAGGAAACCAAAAAGATGCACAAGCTGCTCGGCGCCCTCGGCGAAGACCAATACTGCAACTGCAGCTACGATTGATTTTCTCATCAGCCCTCTTCGATCATTGACCTTATCTGTTCCAGAATTTTCGCCTTGACCTCGGGATCGCAAAGCAGCATCCTCAATTCCGGCACCCGGGAGAGAACATCCCAAACCAGCCGCACCGACGGCGCAGACAAAAGCCCTTCCCCTTTCTTCCGCAAAAGCTGCACCTGGATCAGCTTTTCGATCACCCTGAGATAGCTCGCAATCTGCTTGGTCTGATCCTCATCCATACCCTCCGCGTCTCTTCCCCGCTCAAGGATCGAGCGCAGATGAAACCGCTTGATCACCTCCAGCTCTTCAGCCAGCTGCTCCAGCTGACTTTTCTCCGACCCACTCCCTTTTTCACTCTCCGGTCTATTATCCATGCCGCTCTCTTTCTCTCTCCTAATGTGCGAGGGACTTCAGTCCCGACAAGGGCATAGCCCTTGACCAATTTTTAGCGAGCCATCTTGCCCGCGACTGTTTTTTCTCACTGTGAGATTTGAATCTGCCATTTGAGATTCAGCGCAACGCGCTGACTCGTGCGCCTGTCCGCCATAGCTTCTTCCCGCTTGAACCCTCCTGGAGCGAAGGCGGAAGCGACTTCAGTCCCGATTCCCCTGCCCCGAGCACGCCGAGGGGCTTCTATATATAGGAAAAATTGGCCAGGGAAAAACCTGTGCAAAACCGAGGTAATCAATTGAATTTGCGGGCAAATATCGAATCGCGGCCAAAACGACCTAGTTTCAGAGCCGCTGAACAGTTTTTAGTTTCAGCTTATTTTTCAGCAAGTTGCGAAGGCCGAAAAACTACCCCAAAACACCCCTATTTTTGTGACAAAATTTGTCACTGTGCGAGCGACCTTGGTCGCGATTCATTGAAGAATTTTTTCACCGCAGAGACGCAGAGGGCGCAGAGAATTATTTTTTTTATTTGCTGAGTCACGCTCCGCGTGACGAAGTCCCGCGCAACGCGGGATGCGCCTGTCCTTCGTAGTCCCGCGCCGCGGGACGAAGTAGGAAGCGACTTCAGTCGCGACCCTTTCTTTTTCTCACTGTGAAATCCGTAATTTGAAATTCAGCGCGGCACGCAGATCAGGATTTTTTGCGCTCAGACTCGGACTTGAGCCAGGCCAGGAAATCTTTGAAAAAGTCGTCCCGCTTTTCCTCGTCAAACTTAGCATTCCAGCGGAAATACAGACCGGTTTCCGTAGGCAGATAGGTCCCGACCTCAAGGTAAACAATGCAGAGCTTTTTATCCAGAAGCGGCTTGATCCCTCTCTCAATAAATTTCTCGTGCCACTCTTTGGTAAACCTGAAAGATATATGCCCGGGATACCCGTGGCCCGCGCACGAGCGCACGGTCGCAATAAAAGGAAATTGATTTATCTGTTTCACATACTCCATAATCGGAGCATCCACCGCTGCCAGACCCTGAGCCTGTTTGAGCTGCTCATCGATGGTCTCCTTCTCCTTAGCTGTGAGATGCATCGGGTCAAGCTTTATCTCATCCATCCCCGCCAAAATTTTTCCCCCGCACAATATTCTACCACACCCCAATACCCGCCAAAAAAACGGATGCGCTGCCGCCCAAAGCCCTAACCCCTTTCTCCCACTTAATGGGGGAGAGTTAGAGAGAGGGTGATTCTGGACGCGGGACACCTTGACGCGTATAAAGGAGAGCTGCTCGAAAAAGTTATGAAACAGACGACCGAATTCCTCTCCCGCCACCTTCTGGAAAAATAGCTGCAAGCCGGGATGTTGCCACAGCGCCATCCGGGTTCATGCCCGCGCCTAATAGTTTACCTGCTTCCATTTTGCGCTGGGGTGTGCAGTGGGGCCGAATGCATCGGTTCTTACGCAAGCTCAAGGAGCCTCCGGCCACTGGCCAGAGCTTTTCAACTTTCTTAAGAAACCATTCTCTAACCTGTTCAGGGCTTTCTTTTTTCATATAAGTATATGTATCATATTATACATATACTTGTCAAGTCAAAAACTGACAGGGGGCAAGCGCGATTAAGGTATTGACAAACGCAGGGCTTTTATCTATAATTGCTCCAAAGAGCAGGAGTAGCTCAGTTGGTAGAGCATCACGTTGCCAACGTGAATGCCGCGGGTTCAATCCCCGTCTCCTGCTCCATATTTTTTGAAGGCGGCATAGCCAAGTGGTAAGGCGACGGTCTGCAAAACCGTTATTCACCGGTTCAAATCCGGTTGCCGCCTCCATTATAGAGGGTCTTTAAACTTTTCCCTGGCCGAAGAGCTTATTTATTGCCCGCGGGCAATCATCTAAAGACAGCAAAATCAGTTCCTGGTCAGCGTGGCCAGTCCCGGATCCAGCTCCAGCGCTTTTTTAAGGTCGGCTTCCGAGCTATGGACATCGCCTTTTTGTTTGTGGACAAAAGACCGCTCAAAATACGCCCGGGCTAATAGCGGATTGATCTCGATGGCCTTGGTCAAATCGCTTAAGCTCTGGTCAAGCTCGGCCTTTTTGCCGTAAGCCGCGCCGCGCAGGAAATACGCGTCCGCAAAATCGGGCGAGAGTTCAATCGCCTTGCTGAAGTCGGCTATCGCCGCCTCCAGCTCCCCCCGCCTCCTTTTAATCACTCCCCGGCCGAAGTAGGCGATGTGAAACTCAGGATTCAGCTCTAGAGCCTTGTCATAATCCCTGAGCGCGGCGTCAAACTCCTTTTTGGTTTCAAAAACGATGGCGCGGTAGAAATAAGGCTCGAAGCTTCCGCCCCCGAGCTCAATCGCCTTGTTCATATCCTCAAGCGCGTGGTCAGGCATAAATTTTTTGGTGTAAGCAAGCCCCCGCTGCCAGTATGCTTCAAAAAGCCCGGGGTTTTGCTCCAGCGCCTTGCTGAAATGCTCAATCGCGCGGTCCCACTCGCCGGTCTCGGAGTAAGTTGTGGCCAGGAAGAGATGCGCGTCCGCGAAATCAGGCTTAATCTCAATTGCCTTCATAAAATCCCGGGAGGCCAGATCAAGATCGATGCTGCGATAAGCCAGCCCCCGGTAAAGGTAGGCTTCGGCCAGCTGCGGCATCAATTCAATGGCCTTGTCAAACTCTTGGACCGCAGGCTGGAACTGGGCCAGCCCGGCCAGGCATATCCCCCGGTAAAGATAAGCCTCAGCAAACCCGCCTTTAAGCTCAATCGCCCGGTTCAAATCCTTGAGCGCATCCTCAAATCTGCCCAGCCGAAAATAGGAAAGCCCCCGGCCGTAATAAGCATCGGCTGAATTCTGGTTGAGCTCGATCGCCATGGTATAACTCTCCACGGCAAGCTCATCCTGGCCTTTATCAAGGTATTCCTGGCCCTGCTCAAGGTACCTGCCCGGACTCTTTTTATATAAAACCAGTTTTACTCCTTAACTCTCGTCCTCCATTCCTTTTACAGGATTCGGATGACGCTGTCAACAACAAAAGCACAAGGTAAGGCATAAGCCGGGTCCTGTTCCCCGCCCGCCCAAGAAAATTTAGAAATACAAACTCATTGGTAGGGCTTTTTGGCGAACTCAGGATTCAGCTCAACCGCCTTTTTATAATCAGCCTCTGCCTGTTTTAAATCCCCCTTCTGTTCATAAGCCAAACTCCGATTATAGTAGGCATCAGCATCTGTTGGGTCAAGCTCTATCGCTTTGGTAAAATCTTTAATCGCCAAGTCAACTTGGCCTTTATCATTGTAAGCACTTCCCCGATTTCTGTAGGCCGCTTCGTCTTTTGGATTAAGCTCAATGGCTTTGTTATAGTCCCGGATTGCCAGGTCAACTTGGCCTTTAATCAGGTAAGCGAATCCCCGATTTCCGTAGGCCTCAGCGTCTTTTGGATTAAGCTCAATGGCTTTGTTATAGTCCTTGATCGCCAAATCAACTTGGCCTTTAATCAGGTAAGCCAATCCTCGATCATCGTAGGCCTTAGCGTATTTTGGATTGAGCGCGACAGCTTTGGTAAAGGCATTGATCGAATCATCCACCAAGCCTTGAGAATAATAATCTTCGCCCTGCTTAAGATACTCTTCCGCACTTTTTTCGGCATTCAAGCCGGCTGGCAGGAATAAAATAAGAACAAGCAGGATTAAAACCTGAGCCTTTGAAAAGAATCGATTTTTCATCAACCTTACCCCTCCAAATTGGTAGCTATTGTTTGAATCCATTTTGAGCTTATCCGGATATGGCTGTCAAATGAAAACTTCAGGCAGGAAAAAAGCGCCGGGTAAGGCATAAGCCGGGTCCTGTTCCCCGCGTAAAGCGGGGCGGTGGTCATTCCTCTCCGAGAGCTGTTGCCAGCTCCCTTTAGCGACCTACCCGGAGGCAATCGTGCTCCGCGGCTTTCGCCGCAGGCGACAAAATCGGCCGGGCCAGCCAATGCCTCCCTATTTGGTCTTGCTCCAGCCGGGGCTTGCCAAGCCGGCCCGGTCACCCGGACCGCTGGTGGGCTCTTACCCCGCCGTTTCACCCTTGCCCTGAGCTTGTCGTCAGGGCGGTTTGTTCTCTGTGGCGCTATCCGGAGATTGCTCTCCCTGGGGGTTACCCAGCGGCTTGCCCTTTGGAGCCCGGACTTTCCTCAATCCCGCTCTCGCGGGACCGCGACCACCTGCCTTACCTGGCGCTTCTTTATTATTATAGCCACGCATTGTTTTCTCGGCAAGAAAAATTTACGGGTGCCTCCGCGTCCGGTCAAAGAGCCAATTTGATTTAAAGGGTATATGGTGGTAAAAGATTCCGGATGAAGTCCTTTGAAGTAAAAGTTCCCGCACGCATCAATATCCTGGGAAATCCGACCGATGCCACCGAAGGCGCGCACCAGACCATAAGCGCCGCGGTCAATATCTGGGCCAGCGCCGCGGTTGAGCGGGCAAAGAAAATCATTTTCGAGCGGCTCAAGCGCTCCGGGGGCAGGCTCGCGCTCGCTGACAAAATCGAGATTGATCCTGCCGCGGAAATCCAGATCGCCTATGGCACGGACTTTGACCTTTTTATCTCCAGCCTCAAGATGCTGCTCAGGCACAGCGATGAGCTTGGAGAAAAGATCAAGTCAGGCGGCATAAAAATTTCCTATTATAGCGAGGTTCCCCGCCAGAGCGGCATGGGAGGCTCCACCCTGCTCGCGCAATTATGCCTGCTCAGCCTGGTCCACTTTTACGAGCTTGACAAAAAAAAGCACAACCTCTATTTCCTGGCCGAGCTTACCCAGCGGATTGAAGAAACCGAGCTTGGCATCAGCTGCGGATTCTCCGACCGCTATGTGCCTCTTCTGGGAGACATCGCCTATATTGACTACCGGGGCAAATTATTCCACAAACAGATCAAGGACGAGCCTTACTGCGCGTATGAGAAGCTGGGCGATTTTGTGGACCACCCCGGCCTGGTCATTGTTTTTCCGGGCATCGCGCACAATTCCGGGGATGTGCATGGAAAGATGCGCAAGAAATACCTTGAAGAGTTCAAGCAGTTCAAGGGCGACTATGAGAGCGCGCCGTTTATGGTCAGGCAGATGAAACTGATCGGCGACACCGCGTGGAAGGGAAAAATCGCTCTGCTCGAAGCAGACTGGAAAACTTTCGGCCGGCTGATGAACGAAAACCACCGCCTGATCAACCAGGTGATGGAATACTGCGGGTTCAAGTCCGGCGCCGGCGAGGTCAATAATGAAATCGTCTCCGCGGGATTGGAGCTGGGGGCTCTGGGGGCCAAGCTGACCGGCGCAGGCGCTGGCGGGTCGGTTTTTTTCCTGGCCGCGCCTGGTGAGGAAGAGAAATTGGCGGAACAGCTGATGAAAAAACTAAAAGAACTCGCATTGGAAAAGGCCGAGCTCTGGCTGCCGAGCATTGTCCGTCAGGGAGCGGTTATTATTGACTGATGAAGAAAAAACCGGCCCGGCTTGAGGCCGTGATCCTGGCCGCGGGCTCAGGAAAAAGACTCAAGCCGCTCACCCTCATCCATTCCAAAGCAATGACCCCCATCCTGGGTGTGCCCATCATTCAAATAATCATCCAGAGCCTGGCTTGCGCGGGCATAAAAAAAATTATCGTTGTCCGCGGGCCCAAGGATGACGAGCTTGGAAGATGCCTGGCGCGAATTCAGAAAAGCCAGGGTCTTGAAATCCGCACCTGCGTTCAGGCCTCGCCAAGGGGCACCGCGGACGCGCTCGCAGCCGCGAAGAAATTCATCAAAAGCGATTTCATTCTGGCCGGGTGCGATAATATCTTCCCGCCAAGCCACCTAAAGCGGCTGGTCCGGGAATGGACGCGGGGCAGGCCCTCGGCAATCCTTTCGCTGTCCAGGATCAGGCCCGGAGAGCTGAACCGGGCAGCCGGAGTGAGACTCAGGGGCAGGGAAGTCATCGCCATAAAAGAGAAGCCGGGCGCAAAATCCGTCCGCTTCGATGCCATCTCCAAATTTCTATTTGTGCTTGACCGCTCGGTTCTGGAATTGATTGACCGGGTGGGCAAATCCAGCCGGGGAGAGGTCGAAGTGCAGGATGCGGTCTGGAGAATGATAAAAAAACTCAGGGCCTATAGAAAGCCGGTCGGTGTTTTTGCGCGCAGCCATCTCCATCTGACGGATGCTGAAGACCTGCTCAAGATTCACGAGCGCTATCTTCGTAAACGCCGGCCTTTCAGCATCCACCCGCAAGCCAAGATTGCCAAGGGTGTCAAAATCAAAAAGCCGGTGATGATCGAGAAAGGAGTTGTGATTAAATCCGGCGCGCAAATCGGGCCCATGGTGTATATAGGCCCGGGCGCGAAAATCGGGGCAAAGGCCAGGGTAGTGCGGTGCGTAATTTATCCCGGCGCAGCCATCACAGGATGTGAACGCCGCAGGGATGCGGTGATCGCCAGCTAGATATTATTTTATTGCCGTTGCTTTAAAAAAAGTGTAGCAAAAGGTTCCACCCGGCCCCGCGGTTTTATACAAGTCTTTTATCCCCTTGCTCCAGCTTTTCATATCAATCATTTTTGACTGCAGGGCCTGTTCCCGAACATTTTCCACCATGGCAATAAATGTATTTTTGGTAAAACCCTCCACCAGCTCCGGCCTGCTGGAATCCACATAAACCATCCTCGGAGATACTCGAATTTCTCTGAATCCGGCTTGTTTCATCACCGGATATAATTGGCGGCCGATCAGGGAATTTCCTCCCAGCCCGGCCTGCAGCTCAATCAGACATTGGATGTTCCGATCCGCTTCTTTGCTTTCGGGATGAAAATAGGCTGAGCCGTGGTCTCCTTCAATGACCGTGATTGAGCCTCCTTTTTTCAAAACGGCTTTCAGGCTTTGCAACGCGCGCAAAGGCCGCTCCAGATGCTCCAAAACAAAACAAACAAAAACATGGTCAAAACTTTTTTTTGCAAACGGCAGATGGAAAATATCAGCCTGCTGAAATTTAACATTATTGATTTTTGCCCGTTTTATGGTTAATTCTGCTCTTGCCAGAGATTCACGGGAAACATCCACCGAGATAAATCTGGCTTTGGGACTTTTCTTGGCCAAAATAATTGTCTGCGCGCCTATGCCGCAACCCGCTTCCAAAACCACGCCGCCCGCAGGATAAAAGCTGTCGTGATGAAGAAGCTCGGACAAGGCGTTCGCCTGGTCGCATAATCTGGCATTTTCCCTTTCCGTATAGCCATGGACATATTTGTTTTTATGCATGGTCCCGATCCTTTATAGCCTTTTTCAATTATTCCGCCGCGATAACTTAGCGACAATCGCCAATGAAGAAAAGTTGCAAAATTTTTCAGAAAAGTTCGGTCTGGGGCTCTACGGGTTGGCAAAATTCTTTAAGCTCCGGGTATCTGGCAATCAGGACTTTAGGCGCTCCCTGCTTTTTCCGGGTATAGATGAATTTCAGCATAAGCGCATTCGCCAACCCCTTGCCCTGGCAACAGCTATTGCCGATAGAATAAAGTTTGTGGCGTCCACCCCTCACCCAAAATTCACGGGCATTACCTGCATGAGCACAAGCCATTTACCGTGCGGCCTGACGCGGGTGTAGCGAATCATGCGCAAATTCCCGGCCCGGTGATGATCGAGAAGGGAGCTGTGATCCGGGAAGGAGCCATAATCGGGCCTCTGGTTTACATCGGGCCGGGAGCTGGAATCGGCAAAAACGCGCGGCTGGAGCATTGCCTTGTGTATCCCGCCCCGGCTATCCAAGAAGGTGTGCGCCTGAAAAATGAGGTTATCGCTCCCAGCAAACACTGACGCCCATTCTTGATTTCGCTGGACTCCGCTGACCGGTTTTTCTATAATCGATTCGGAATGCGGCCAAAAATCGCTGACCTTGTTACCGCCCTTGTTTTTACGGTCTTTTTTTCTTCGCTTTTTGTTGTCCTTAAGCATCCCGCGTTTTACAGCGGCGATCACGGCATTGTCTTCATCCAGGCCGAGAGCCTTATAAAAAATCATTTCACCAGCCTGGAGGTGCTGCACAAGGGCGAGATTTTCCTCGCCGGCCCTTACCAGGATAACGACAATTTTCTTATCCGCCGCGGGCAAAATCTCAAAGCGGTCTTCCCGCCTGCTTTGGCCGCGGTCGCCGCCCTGCTCCGCTCTTTATTCGGCCGCCGCGGCTTATTTTTGGCGCCCTTGCTGTCCATAATCGCGCTTGCACTTATTCTCCGAAGATTTTTCCCAAAAAACCGGCTGAAAACCTGGTGGGGTTTCATCGCAGTCGTAACCACGCCGGTTTTATTCTACGGCTATACCTTGTCCGCGCATGCGCCAGCTTCGTTATTTGCCGCGCTATCCTGCTATTTTGTGTTCTGCCGCGACGAGCCGCGCATGAAGCCGCTGAATGCATTGGGGGCCGGGGTCTTTTTGGGCATAGCGGTGTGGTTCCGAACCGAGCTTTATTGCCTATTCCCCGCGCTCTTAGCGGGAATCATTTTTGCCAACAGCAAGAATAATCGCTGGCTCTCAAAAGCGCTCATTCTTTGCGCCGCCGCGCTGATACCCCTGATCCCGCTGTGGGTGTTCAACTATTTCGCCTATGGCCATCCTTTGGGACTGCATATCGTTTCCAATACATCGCTCTTGGACAACTCATGGCCGGCGCGCAGGTATATTGCATCGCAACTGCTCGCGGGCTGGACCAATCCCCTGGTCTGGGCCGCGGCCATAGCTTCCATCATTCTCGCCGCATTATCGCTCTCTGATTTCAAGACCAGGTGGAGCCGCGTTGGCGGTGCGATCCTGGCCGCGCCTGCATTTTTGTTTTTCGCCAGCGCGCTTGCTCAAGTTTTTTATCAGCCGAAAACTTATAACCCGGCAGGACTCTTTTATACCGCGCCCATAACAGCGTTATTGCCTCTCGCGTTTATCCGGCTTTATAAGGCAGAGACCAGCAGTTCCATGATGGCAATTCTAATCTCCTCGCTAATATATGTTGCGCTGGTTCTGCTCGTGACTCCTACCGACGGCGGCCTGCAGTGGGGGCCGCGTCTCCTGTTGCCGGGAGTTATTCTTATGTCGGCCGCAAATATCAGCGCGCTCACTCGTCCCTGGGCAAAAGGCTCGCCTGATGTCATTCGAAAGATCCTGCTGGTCAGCGCGGTGCTGGCAGGGGCCGCAACCCAGTATAACGGCCTGCAAGAAATGCATAAGCGGGAGAAGTTCCTGGCCGCGACCAAATCGCTGGTCAGCCTGGAAATACCGGATGACGCAGTGATTGTCACTGACCTGTGGTGGGCCGAGCAGGTTTTCCCGGAGATATTCCTGCGAAGCAGGATGTTTTATGTCAGCAATCGGCAATCAGCGGACCGCTTGCTGGAAAAACTAAGCGAGCGAAATGTGGATAATTTCTATGTGCTTGCCGCGCCTGAAACCGGGGGAGGACCGGTCGAGAAATCAATCACTGCTCCGGATCTGAAAAATCGGCTTTCGATCATCTCCGTCTCCAAATATGACTACCATAATCTTATGATTGAGCATTTTCGTTTAATAAAGTGAGCGGCAAAGTCGTCAGCGTTGGGGCCTAGAAAAGCTCGCGTTGCGGCTCAGCCGGCAGGCAGCAATCTTTAAGGTCGGGATATTTCTGGATCAAAAGTTTAGGCGCTTTCTGCTTTTTCCGGGTATAGATGAATTTCAGCGTCAGCGCATTCGCCAGTCCCTTGCCCTGGTAATGATTGTTGTTTATGACATAAAGCTCTTGCGGTTGCTTGGCAATCTTTTTGATCCGAGCCGACCAGTCCTCAAGCTCCTTCTTCTCATAAAGATAGTCATACCGCTCCCAGCTCTCCGCTTCTTTCTTGAACCAGTTCTTTTTGTTCCGGCCGTGGAGCCGGACATAGCCGATCCGTCCGGTCACGATCTCCGTCGCCGGGAGCGAATCGTGAAAAAGCGGCTGGTCAATGTTGGCGAACCCGATCTTGTTTTCCTTGAGCCAGTCCAGCACTTCATCTTTGAGCCACGACCTGTGCCTGAGCTCCACCACCAGCGGCAAGTCCTTAAAGTCTTCCGCGATTTTTTTCAGCCGCTCGAAACTCTGCTCATCATTGCGGAACGACCAGGGAAACTGGGCCAAAAGGCAGCTTAACCGGCCGGCTTCAAACAGGGGCGCAAGACCGCGCTTAAAAATTTTGACATCATCATCCGCCCAAGCAGCCTTTTCGTGCGTGAACTTCTGCCACAGCTTGGCCGTGAACATAAATTGGGGAAAAGGCGCGGCGATCTTTATCCATTTCCTCGCCGCGGCCGCGGAAACCGGCGAGTAATAGCTCGCATTGATCTCAACCGCATCCACCAGCGACGCGATAAGTTCCAGCGGCTCAAACCCTCTCGGCTTGGGCTTGGGATAGACAATCCCCTCCCAGTCCGGATAAACCCAGCCCGCAATCCCGAACCTGATTGTCGCAGCCATATCTTCAGTCTAAAATAGTAAGCAGAGATTGACAATTTTTAAACGGATAAGATCCGGCACAGCCAATTGGATATAGTCTGTTGCGCAAATCGCATAGAAAGAATTCCCCGCCCTTGACGGGAGGGGACAAAGGGGAGGGTGAATTAATTAATCACCCCCTCCCCGCCCTCCCCCCTCAAGGGGGAGGTGCAAAAGTTTTGCTATTTGACCGAGGAGGTAAATCAGATGGCGGAAAATCTGAGCGCATCTATTTTTGAAAAAGCAAAAAAACTGGGCGCGGACCTGGTCTCAGCCTGCTCGGTCGAGCAGATGGCCAAATATCCGGGAGCAAAAGAGACGATTGCCAAAATTGACTCCAACGCAAACTCGATCCTGGTATTCGGGATTCGGATGATAAGCTCATCAATCGCATCCTCCCGGAAAAATATCCGCATCCCGCAGTTCGCAACCCGGCTGCTCTATGAGGACCTCAGCCGGGTCTGCTTCGGACTGATGAAGACCCTGGATGACCTCGGGTTCACCGCCAGCCCGATCCCGACCTATCTTCCGGTTCCGATGGAAGGCCCGGGCCGTGGGCTCATCGGCGACTTGAGTATCAGGCATGCCGCTTATGAGGCCGGCCTGGGAGCAATCGGAAAGAACCGGCTTTTGATCACGCCCGAGTTCGGCCCCCGGGTCAGGTTCGCGGCAATTCTGACCAGTGCCCAACTCGAACCCGGCAAGCCCATCAAAGAAGATTTCTGCTCGGACTGCGGCGCGTGCGTCGAATCCTGCCCCACCGGCTCCTTGGCCAAAAAAGGCGAGGAAGCCATCATCCTTTGCACCAAGCATCATATGAAATACGGCCTGCCCGGCCTGGTGCGATTCTCAATCAAGCTGATCAAAGCCAAAACCGACGACGAAAAAATCGCGCTCGTAACCAGCCCCGAATTCTGGGAATACTGGCAGAACCTGAACACCGGAATCTTTTACTACTGCTATGACTGCCTGAACATCTGCCCCACAGGAAAATAAGTGAAACCGGGCAGGATAGTGAAAGCCATCCTCTTCCGCATGCTCGCGGTTCTGCTCCCGGCTTTAGTCCTGGCCGCGATCCTGGAGCCGATTGCCCGGCGCTTTGACCCCGCGCTGCGCCTGAAGGAAGGTACAAAGAATCCTTTCTGGATGAAAGACCCTATCCTCGGGCACGCGCTCAAGCCCGGGGTTTATGGCAGCATCTGGCGCGTCCCTTTCCGCATAAACCGGCTCGGATTCCGAGGGCCGGAAATAACCATCGAAAAACCCGCCAACACTTTTCGCATCGCCTGCCTGGGAGACTCGGTTACTATGGGCTCCGGCCTGCCCGAAGAGGTCCTCTATCCTCACGCGCTCCAGCAAATCCTGGCTGAAAAATATCCGCATCTGAAATTCCAGGCGATCAACGCCGGAGTCTCAGGCTACGGCATTGATACCGAACTCCTTCTCCTCCAAGAAAAAATAATTCCCCTATCCCCGGATATGGTCGTCCTCCAATTCTGCCTGAACGATGTTCCCGGAACCGTGTTCGCGGACCACATCAACCCCCGCCGCGACATCCCCTTCCCCGCTAAAAAGCTCCTGCTCGCGCACAGCGCGCTCGCGCGCTTTATCCAGGAAAGATATAACCGGATTGGTTTGAGAAATTCCTTCTTCGGACTGGCCGATTACCTGGCAATGAACCCGGACTCAAAATCCGCGCAAAAAATAAACGCGGCCTGGAAGGAATACTTCAGCCGGCTTCAGGCAATGGCCGAGCTTTGCCGGGAAAATAAAATCGATTTTCTGCTTATGGTCATCCCCCACCAGGCAGAGTTCGAAGACCGAAAGCACGAGTTCAGGACCGAAAAGAAAATCGCGGAATTCACCGGGAAAAACCATATTCCTGCTGTGTTCGCGGCAGATGCTTTCCTCAAAGAAAAGTCCCTGCCCTACGCTCCCGGAGACCCGGTCCATCCCGACCTCGACGGACACCGAATCCTCGCTGAACTCATCGCCGACTGGCTCTCCCAAAATTCCCCCCGCCTATAAGATTTTTCTGCACCGCAAAGACGCAAAGTTCGCAAAGAAGAAAATCTTTTTTGCTGAGGCTCGAAGAGCTGAAGTCCCGCGGAACGCGGGATGCGCTTGTCCTCCGTAGCTCCGAAGGAGCGAAGGAGGAAGCGAGCTTGCTCGCGATTCATTGAAAAAATTTTTCCACCGCAGAGGACGCAGAGAAGAAAATCTTTTTTGCTGAGGAGCGCAGACACTATCGATGAGGGGGGCGGGCATCCCGCGATTACGCGGGACCCGCCTTCGATTTGACAATCTCAATAGCTTCGTGTATAAGTTATTCTTGGCTAGTTTCCCTAGCCGCAGTTAATCCCAGCCGAAGTCAGGCTAAAAAAATATCGGAGGCCTTAATTGAAAATTGAAGCTTTGACCCCAGAATCAAAAGTGACCGTGAAGAACCCTAGTGGCAAGCAGGGAGTCTAGCTATGCCTATGCTTCAGTTCATGCCTTGGTGCCGCCTTGATAAAAAATATAATCTTGGTGAGCTGGAGATTATTCCGTTCAATCGGTATGAGGTTTTCAAGCAGTATGATCCTTTAATTGCCTACCGTATTCGACAAATTTTGACCCCGCATAGGGGCCTACACGGTGAGCCAGTTACTGATGCCTCACTGGTGAAGTTCCATAACAAGGATATTCTTGCCGATCTCACGGAAGAAGAGCGGAATATAGCGTTTGAGCTAATTCAACTCGCTTGCTTCACTGGTCTTTCAAGTCGTGACTATTTTGACCCTCATGGCAATTATTGTTGCTCAGATTGCTTTAAATTTTATATCCAGCGGTTTCAAGAAGAACCAACTGCTGTTGGAATGGTCCTTAGGAAAATGGAAGGGAGCATAGGAAATTTAATGTCTACTGATAAGCTGACTATCACCCAGCCGAACCAGGTCGCCATTCAAGAATTCAAGCTTGACGAGAGCTTCCTGGCCGCCTTGATTCAATATCGTTCATCGTCAACGCCAGAGGACTGGACAAGATTAATGAGTGCCGTCTCTTGTTTCAATCAAGCAAATACTGACAATGAGACAGTTCATTATCAAATGGAATGGGTATTGCTCAACAGCGCCATTCAGCATTTTCTCGATGCGGGCTATAAACTGGATGAACTTACCGAAAAGTTCACACAAGCTATTATGCCCTACTTCGTAGTTAAGGCATCTGATTCCAAGCGCAAAACCGATGATTGGAAAGAGCCTGACAGACCTCTGCGGTTTTATTGGATAAAAGAGTTCTACATTATTCGTAATGATTATGCCCATGGAAAGTTGAACCCGAAAAGAAGCTTCTCTTGGGAACCGCTTGAGCATCTAGTTCTTGCTAAGATTGTTTTTCCGCTTCTAGTCAAATTGAAACTTAAGGAAACAGGCAGCTACGAGCTCATCGATAATGATGTTGACCAGATAGATACTATTGAAAAACTTGCTGATGAAAAATTCCTTGAACCAATTGTTCGAAAAAATGAGCCGGAAAAGTATTGGTATAGAATTCTCATGGAGGAGCAGCAGGAAAAACGATGGAAGGAAAAGTTACACCAACAGATTGAGGAAAAACTGAGCAAACGTAATGAGAAAGAACAAGATTAATTGGAATGAAGAAAGACGATGCAAGGATTCGGGCTCACTTCTATAGTCCCGCGGGACGCGGGATCAAGCCTCAGCGATGAGCAAGATTCCAATTCTCCCTTGTCGGCTATTACTGGCAGAGGCATTCCGAGAGCGACCAATCGCAGCATCTGATCCGAGGTGGGGACTTCGTCCGTTCACAATAGAGCTCACAGTCGTTGGGGCAGCAGACGACCTTGACCGGGCTTTGGGTTTTTTTATGGACTGTTGAGGACCCGGCGAGGATGATGAGTGCGGCTGCAATCAGGGTTAGCTTCTTCATGGGCTGACCTCCTGTTGAATTTTATTCCATTCCGGGAGTCCCTGTCAAGTTAAAAATTACTAATCTGTTTCATGGGGCAGGGTCAGCATGAGGCATGGTTATGAAGTTGGGGTTAAACCTTTAGAATAAAGTTAACTGTGGCCAATTATTCTGCGCGTATTTTAAAATTTCTAATGACATCTCCGTGATAACGTATCATATCTTTCGCACTTTCAAAAGAAGTCCTCGATCTGGTTATAATTGGGATTTGAAAAGAACCAAAAAACCAGAAGGAGGACTGTATGGCAGAGAAGGTAACACAGGAAGAAGGTA
>Ga0315280_10000886_pt1 | contig 54121 bp, 45 predicted proteins | sample YL17G06_40_MG_FD_203697 | JGI IMG/M metagenome (GOLD analysis project Ga0315280, IMG submission 203697) | Sediment microbial communities from Yellowstone Lake, YNP, Wyoming, USA - YL17G06_40 | ecosystem: Environmental > Aquatic > Freshwater > Lake > Sediment | place: USA: Wyoming | collected... | reverse complement strand
CATGGGCTTCCAGCCCATGAACCATCGGCAGGATGCCGATGCCACGAAGCCTCACGGGCAGGATGCCCGTGCCACAGGCATGCCCGACGCGCACATGCAACTGCCCTGGCTTGGAAGGGCGGGTGGTTGACCTTGGTCAGGGTCGGGGGTAACTTGGGGAGGCCCCAAGCGCAGGCGTCGGGTCGTTGAGTTTGGTGACTGGCTATGAAGAGAGCAAAGTGCGTTCTTATTGCCGAAGAGGTCCGCAAGACGATCGAGCGGCTGTATCTGCGGATGCGGGACCGGTTCCCGCAGTCCAATCTGGCCAACATCTGCCGGGAACTCCTGGAGATCGCGAAGGAGGCGCCGCAGACGGTGCAGTGGATCGTCACGCCGAACTACTGGCTGCGGTTCGGCACCTATGGCTTCATTCTGGTCGTGGTGGTGCTGCTGCTGGTGGAGTCCCTCTGGCAACTGGATCTGCCCGCCGGCGGCATCAACCTGGCGGACCTCGTGCAATTGGTGGACTCCGCCCTGAACAGCGTCGTGTGGATTGGGGCGGGCCTCGTGTTCCTGGTCACGCTCGAAAACCGGCGGAAGCGAAACCGGGTGATCCACGCCGTCAATCGGCTGCGGTGCATCGCCCATATCGTCGATATGCACCAGCTCACCAAGGACCCCGATAGCATCGCGGAGCACGGCCTGCCCACGGCCCACTCGCCACAGCGGGCGCTCAGCCCGTATGAGCTGGCCCGGTATCTGGACTACTGCACGGAGATGCTGTCCCTGATCAGTAAGACGGCCTTCTTGTACGTGCAGGATTATCATGACCCGGTGGCCGCCGAGGCGGTCAACGATCTGGAGGACCTGACCAACGGCCTGTCGAGCACGATCTGGCAAAAGATCATGATGCTGCCGGCGGAGGGGAAAGGGGGGGCGGCAAAGCCGGACATACGCGGCGAGCGGAACGCTTTGTGAGGAGTCTGACCGCAGAGGCTCGTTTCGTCTGTTGGGAGTCCCGCGTTTACGCGGTCCCAAGCCGCCTGAAGGCGGTACTCCGAACCGTGCCACCGCAACCGCTGGCCCGATACGATTCGTGCTATCCTTTCGCTTGCGGCTCGGCGGGGAGGTCGGGCGTCCAGCCGCCGCCGAGGGCTTTGTAGAGGGCGACCAAGTTGGTCGAGAGCGTGCGGCTGCTCAGGGCCAGGGCGTTCTCCGAGGAGTACAAGGCGCCCTGGGCCTGGAGGACGTTGAGGAAGTCGGTTTGGCCCTGGGTGTAGAGTCTGGTCGCCAGATCGACGGCCCGGCGGTTGGCCGTGACCGCTTGGGTGAGAGCCTGGTAGTGCTCCTGTTCCTTGGCGGAGGCGATCAGGGCGTTCTCCACGTCCTGCAAAGCGGTCAGGACCGTTGTGCGGTAGGCGATCAGCGACTGCTCCTCCAGGGCTCTTTGCACCTCGATGTTGGAGCGGATGCGGCCACTGGCGAACACCGGCCAACTCACCGAGGGGCCGATCGACCAGAAGCGGTTGGACCAGTTGCCGAGCGAGTTGAACTTGCTGCCCTGCGTGCCGAGATTGCCGGTGAGCGAGATGCTGGGGAACAGGTCTGCCGTAGCCACGCCAATGTCGGCCGTGGCGGCGTGGATCAAGGCCTCCGCTTGGCGGATGTCCGGGCGACGGCGGAGCAACTCGGAGGGGACGCCTACGGGCACGGCGGGCGGCGCCGTGGGAATGGCGGTGGGCGGCGTCAATTCCGCCAGCAGGGCGCCCGGCTCGCGGCCGAGCAGGAGGCTCAGACTATAGATCGTCTGCTGGGCGGACTGCTCCAACAATGGAATCTGGGCGGCGGTCGTCGCGACCTGGGCCTCGGCGTTCGCGACGTCCAGGCCGCTGACGAGACCGCCCTGGAATCGTTGGCGGGTCAGGTCGGCACTGTGCTGCTGGGACTTGAGGTTCCGCTGGGCGATGGCGATCTGTTCCTGGAAGCCGCGCAGGTCGATGTAATTGGCCGCGACCTCGGCGGTGAGCGTCACCAGGGCATTCAGGCGAGCGTCCACCGCTGCTTCGAGATTCGCGGTAGCGGCCTCGATGCTCCGTCGGGTGCCGCCGAAGAGGTCCAGTTCCCAGGCGGCGTCGAAGCCGGCCTGGTATTGGCTGGCGCTTCCGGCGGCGGTGCCGGAGCGACGATACGAGCCGGACGCGTCGAGGGTCGGTCCGAGGCCCGAGATCGTGATGCCGCGCGCGGCCCGGGCTTGGCGAACACGGGCCTCCGCCAGCTTCAAGTCCAGATTCGATTCCACCGCTCGCTCGACGAGAGAAGTCAGCTTCGGATCGCCGAACACGACCCACCATCGGGCGAGGTCCAACTCGGCCGACGTTGCCGGCGGTGGCAGCGGTCCGACCCACTGATCCGGCACCGCTGTCTCCGGTGGCTTGAAATCCGGCCCCACGGCGCACCCGGCCAGCAAGAGCAGACAAGACAACAGTCCGAATCCGGCAATTGCGGATTGTCGATTGCGGATTGCGGATTCAGGCCGTCTGCCTGCTTCAATCCGCCATCCCAAATCCGCAATCCGAAATCCCTTCTGCATTCGCATCATAAACTCCCCTTATCCGATGAGCAACGCAACCGCCGGCGCGTCACTCGTAGCGCAGAGCCTCAATCGGGTCCAGCCGCGACGCCTTCCACGCGGGGTAATACCCAAACAAGATGCCCACGGCGGCGGAGACGACTACCGAGGCCGCGATGGCGCCGGGCGACGTCTGCACCGGCCAGTGCAAGAGCATCCGCACGAGGGCAGAGCCGCCGTGGCCCAGCAGGATGCCGACGGCGCCGCCGACGAGACACAGGACGACCGCCTCGACCAGGAATTGCCGCAGGATATCGCGGGCGCGGGCGCCCACGGACATCCGCAGGCCGATCTCCCGCGTGCGCTCGGTGACGGACACGAGCATGATATTCATAATCCCCACGCCGCCGACGACCAGCGAGATCATGGCCACGCACAGCAACAGATTGGTCATCAGTCTCGTCGTGGAGGAGAGGGTGTTGCTCATCTCGGTCATGTCCCGAATGGTGAAATCGTCGGATTCGCCCTCGCGGATATGATGCCGCTCGTGCAGCAGGGCGGTCATCTGCTGGATCGCGGCGGGAATCTCCGGCGCGCTGCGGGCGGTGACCAGAACCTGATCGACATTGGCAAAGCGAACGGGCAGCGGGGTGTCCGCCGCCTGGGCTTCCGATTGCTGCGGATAAAGACTCGGCTGGCCGCCGGGGTAGAGGTTGCTCAGCGTATTGATGGTGCTGCTGGCGGCGCCGGCCGCACTCTGGTTGGTGTTTTGCAGGGTCGAGCCCGTGACACGGTACTTGATCGTGGTCCAAGGGGCCAGCACGATGTCATCCTGGTCCATGCCCATCATGTTGGCTCCCTTGGAGCCGAGCACGCCCACGACGCGAAAGGCGACGTTCTTAATGCGAATCTCCTTGCCGACCGGCGACGCCCCATCGAACAGCTCGCGGACCAGAGTCTGCCCGAGCAGGCAGACCTTGTTGGCATTGAGCACGTCCCGCTCGGCGAACGAATCGCCATCGACCACCGTCCAGTCGCGCACGTCGAGGAACGCCGGGGTCGTGCCGTACATGGACGAAGGGACCCAGTTGCGGTTGCCGTACACGACCTGCGTGCGGGCGCGGACGGCCGGGGCAGCGGTCTTGACCGCAGGACATTCCCGCAGGATGGCGTCGGCGTCGTCGGGGGTCAGCGTCGTGACGCTGCCCATGCCGAAGCTGATGCCGCTGCTCGTGGCCGTACCGGGCATGACCAGTACGACGTTGGCTCCCATGCTGGAGATGGATTTCTGAACGGCGGCCGAGGACCCGGCGCCGATCTCCATCATGGCGATCACCGCCGCCACGCCGATCACGATGCCCAGCGTGGTCAAGAGGGCTCGCATCGGGTTGCGGCGCAGCGCCCTCATGGCCGTGCGAATGGTGCGATAAACCTTCATGCGGTATCTCCTGACCCGAGGGGGCCGTCGACACAGCCCGCCTCGGACGTATGAATCTGCTCGCCATCGACGATCACGCCATCGTGGATGTGGATGATCCGCCGGGCGTGGCGGGCCACCTCGGCATCGTGTGTGACCATGATGATCGTAATGCCGTCGCCCTCGTTGAGTTGCTTGAACATCCGGAGGATGTCCACGCTGGTGTGCGAATCGAGGTTGCCCGTCGGCTCATCCGCGAACAGCAGCGGTGGTTGGTTCACGAGGGCCCGGGCAATCGCGACGCGCTGCTGCTGGCCGCCGGAAAGCTGGGAAGGCTCGTGGTCGAGCCGGTCTTCCAGACCGACCCGGACGAGCACCTCCCGCGCGCGCCGTCGGGCCGCACGATCGGACAGGTCCGACGTGTAGGTCAGCGGCATCGCCACGTTCTCCAAAGCGCTGGTCCGCGGCAACAGGTTGAAGTTCTGAAACACGAAGCCGAGTTTGCGATTGCGCACCATGGCCCGTTGGTCGGCCGACAAACGCGACACTTCCTGGCCGTCGAGCCAGTACTCGCCGGAGGTGGGCCGGTCGAGGCAGCCCAGGATATTCATCAGCGTGCTCTTGCCCGATCCGGAGGCGCCCATCAGGGCCACCATCTCGCCGCGAGCGACGGTGAGGGACACGCCCTTGAGCACCGGGACGGCAATGTCGCCGATGTAGTAAGTCTTGACGACGTTGTTCAGTTCAATGAATTCCATGCGTTTCTTTGCTCCCTACGCTGCCGCCGTTACCGGGGGCCGCCCATGCCGCCGCCCCCGCGCGGGCCACCGGCGCCACCGGCACCGCCCCCAGCGCCGCCGCCCCGCGCCCCTCCGCGCGACGGGAACTTCGGGGCGAACGGATTGGTGGAGTCCGTCTGGGCGGTGGCCTTCGCCTGCACGCCCATGACGATCTCCAATCCCTCGGTCACGCCGGCTCCCTGAACCTCGGTATTCGTGCCATCGCTCTGGCCGACTTGCACAGGAATAGGCCGAACGTACTTTCCCTCGAGAGCCCAGATCGTGCCGGGAGTCAAGCCACCATTTGCCGCCGATCCCGATCGTGGACCCTTGGACTGCGTGCCACGAGCGTTGCCTCGCGCGGGGCCGCCGCGTGAGGAGCCGGGAGCCGCAGCTTGCGGACCCGGCCCGGACTTGGAGGCCGCGGGATTGGTGCCGCCGGCCTGTTTCGAATCGGCGGTCTGCCCCCCGGCGGTCTCACGGAACTGCGGCTCGATTTGATCGGTGGAAGGGGTCCACCGCAGAGCGGCGTTGGGCACCATCAGCACGTTGCCGCGCCGATCCAGCTCAAACTGCACGTTGGCGGTCAGATAGGGCAGCAGACGGCCCGAAGAGTTGTCGGTGATGATCTCGACCGTGTAGGTGACGACGTTCTGTGTCATCGAGGCGTTGAGCCGAACCTTGCCCACTTCCCCCTGGAACATCTGGCCGGGGAAGGCATCGACGGTGAAGCTGACGGGCTGGCCCGCGTGAATCTTGCCGATATCCGCCTCGTTAACCGCCACCCACACCTGCATCCGCGTCAAATCCTTGGCCAGCAGGAACAGGCTGGGCGCATTCAGGCTGGCCACGACGGTTTGGCCCGTATTGACCCGGCGGTCGATGATCACGCCTTTGACGGGCGAGCGGATCGTGGTGTAGTCGAGATTCCGTTTCGCCCGCCGGCTGGCCGCCTCGGTTTGGGTGACCGTCGCCTGGGCCTGGAGAATAGAGGCTTCGCTCACGGCGACGTTGGCCCGGGCGATCTCGAAGCCGGACTTATAGCTGTCGTACTGGACTTCCGCCAGGGCCTCGGACGAACCGAGCTTCTGGGCCCGATCCCAATCCCGCTGGGCTTGGTACAGCTTGGCCTTCGCCTCCTCCAGGTTGGCGTTCGTCACCTGCAAGGCGGCCTTGGCCTGCTGGACCTGGGCGTTGGCCTCGGCGAACTGCGCTTGATAGAGAGACGGGTCGATCTCCGCCAGCACGGTGCCGGCATCGACGTGCGATCCGTAGTCCACGGTCTTGCCGTCGGCATCCTTGCCGAAAGACAGGATCTGTCCGGCGACTTGGGCGCCGACGTCGATCACTTCCTCCGGTTCCAGCGTGCCCGTCGCGCCAATGGAAATCAGCAGGTCGCCTTTAGTCACCTTGGCGGTGCGAAAGGCGACGGCTTGGTCGTTATCGCGCTGGAAATACCAGGCGGACGCACCACCCACCAGCCCCAACAAGATCAGCGCAATGACCACCTTCCTAATCACGTGTTTCATGGGAGAGTCCTCTGCAAATCGAGAATGTCCGCCCTCGGCCTTAGTACGCCGTTGTGGTTGAGCCACTCGCTTTGTCGTTTATACGATCTCACTCCAGTCGCCGTTCACCTACGACCACGGTCCACACCCTATCTTGTACCCTCTTGCCGCCGAGCCTTCAAGCCTCCGTTTGGGAGTTCCGCGTTGACGCGGTCCTGCACCGCCTGAAGGCGGGACTCCGAACCGGCCTTGGCGTTTGGCCGTGGCCTCTTGCTGCTCTTTTGCGTCTTGTCCGTGGCTTCGCGAATCCCGCGGATCCCCGCCAAGCTGAACTGCGTAACGTGATCGGCCAACTCCTCTACCCCAAACTGGAAGGATGGACCGGCAGGCCGCGGCGTGCCGGGCGCCATTCGGGCCTGCCGCAGGTGCAGCATGGGGCCGAAACACTGACCCACCAGGCTCATCGCACAGAAGGCCACTTGCTGCTCGCTCGCCCCCTCGCCCAAGAGCTCCTGGACAATCGCCCGCATGCCTTGCCGCATGGGCTCGATCGCGTGTGGAAGGGCTTCCGTGAGCAATCCGGTCGGGTTCGCCATTTCCTTGTGCATGATCTCGATCTCATGATTCTGCGGGTCCGCGATGCGCTGCATGAAGGCCAGAATCCGGCCGTGCAGCCTCTCCCGGACCGGCGCATCAGGTGCCACCCCACCCTCCGGCGGGTGAGCCTCTACCGATTTCTCAAACGAATACTTCCACGACTCGACGTACAAATTCTCCTTGCTACCGAAATGGTAGTTCACGGCCGCCGTATTGGCCTGGGCTTTCGCGCAGATCTCCGCGTGCGTGGTCTCCCAGAACCCCTTCTCCGCAAAGACCTCGCTCGCTGCTGCCAGGAGGCGCTGCCGCGTCTCCAGTGCATCCTTTCTCTGCTTTCTTTTCACTCCAATGCCCTTTCACGTCAAGATTTCTACGATAAATTTAACTACACAGTTTAATTAGTCAATAGAAAACTGGAAGAATTCTTCGCGCCTGCGCGATCATCCCTATCTCTCGCACGCCCCGTGGAACCGTCGGGTGCTTGATAGGGGAAGAGACTCAGCCTCTTTTGCGTTGGGTGGCACGCTCAAGCGTAGCTTGAGCGTGTCTTTCTGGGCCACGTTGCAGTAATCGCCGGCTATCGCGCTTCGCCCTGAGGTCCTTCGCCTCCGCTGAGGATGACGGAACCAGTCCGCGAACAGCGTGGTGGTCTGCACCCGCGCCAAAGGCGTCCAGGGACGGGGTATTTTCCGCGTGCAAAATAGGCAATTCCCTCATTGTAAAAGGGCGACCTCTGGCGGAGAATCGTGGCCGTGCTATTTGACAAGATGGGAACTTGGATCTGTCGGGCTGCTTGCCGGTGAATGGAAAGGAGTCCTCGCCGAGGTCATTTCGAGCGGCAGTCCGCGGGCCAGTTCTCGCCAGGGGTCATTCTCGACTTGGGGGGACCGTGCGGCTCGTGTTGAGGGCACGCGGCAAGATCAGGAATCAGACGAGATATGACCTCTCGTTGGTCGGGCTTCCAGCGGTCGAACTCCCATGGAGGGAGTCCTTCGCCGCCCGTAGGGCTGTGAGCATCAGGAGGTGGGTGTTCCGGACGGGTGGGTGAGGGCCCCTGGTGCGGCGGCTCGCCCGTGGAGACCCGAAGTCCGATTCGCATTAAGGGTCGCGAGCAAGGAGGCTTGCGGCCCTTTTGCTTTGGACCGCGCGTAGGGCAAATCACTTCCTCGAAAACACGGGTTTTCCCCGATTGTTCCATCAGGCGGTCTCCCTGACCATGCGAAGATACCTGCGCGAGCGAGGGCACCCAATCGCAGTCTGTGGCATTGAGGAACCTTCGTTTACGCGGTGGGACCAGGCAGTGGTACGAGAGTACTTCACAAATTCTTGAACCGTCTGCCGAAAAGGGCAGACCTGCATGGGAGGATGACTCATGGAACGAACGCGAACGACACTACTTCTGCTGTCTATGGGTCTGGTCTTGATGATCGGGGGAAATCCCAGCCTGGCGGCGAGTGCTGCCGCAGACCAGACCCCCGCCGCACCGGCAGCCACGGCGGCGGACCAGTCCGCTGCGGTCGCGCCGATCGCGGCGGCGGGTGAGACACCCTGTACGAGCTGTCTCAAATGTCCGTGCGGGTGTTCGCCGCTGGCAGGGGCCTGGGTGGCCAAGCTCTCCTCCAAGTCCTCCTGGTGGACGGAGGAGACGATCATTCAGACCTTCAAATTTGCCCCGGTCAATGACGGGTGCACCAAGTTCGTCGTCAATTCGCAAGCCGCTACTCGTTCGGCCAAGGTGGGCAAATTCTGGCCGGACGCCTGCGACCAGACGGAATTCGTCGGCATCGCCTGCAAGGACGAGTGGAAAGACATGAAGCTCACCGCCATCAGCTATGGCGTGCAACGCTGCATCACCACCCCGCGCGCCGGTGGGCTCGCTGTCGCGGGTAAACCCTGCGACTGCAACGACACGAACACGAACACCTGCCCGACAACGACGGACAAGGTCGTGTTCATTGCCATCATGACGGCAAAGATCGAAATCCCGGAGTCCTGCCTTCAGTGCGGCTCGACCGGGAACAACAGCTCCGACCAGAAGTCCTCCGGCAGCGATGGCAAGGATGCCGGTACGGAGGGCAAGTACACCGGGGACTGCATGGAGCCCAAGGAACTCAAAGCGACGATTTACGTGTCGTACTTTGACGCTTCGCAGGATGTAGACCGCGATGGCTTCCCGGACTGCAAGTGTGAAGAGGCGGTCCTCTGCGTGTGCTATGAGACCTGCCTCAAGCGCGTGGAACAGATGGAGCCGTGCGCGGAGTCCAGGAGCTTCAAGGCCTGCCTGGGACCGTGCGAGAACGTCAGCACGGCCGCGACGGGCCAGGCCTTCTTCCGGATCCTGGAAGGCGAGGAGAAGGTATGCTTCGTGCTGACGGCCAATGGTCTCAAGGACGTCAAGAAAGCGACCCTTCAAGTCAACGGGGCGGCCGTGGTGACCCTGTTCCCGTTCCCGCCGGACACGAAGTCCAAGGACGGGGACTGCAACGGCTTGCTCAGTTGCGGGTGCTTCTACGTGAAGGACTGTGTCGGCTCCTGGAAGGGCAAGAAGCTTGCGGATATCGTGAAAGCAATTGGAGACGGTCAAGCGACCGTGGTCGTCGTCACGGCGAAGTTCCCCAACGGCGAGATCCGCGGAACGGTCGAAGATCCCTAACCGCGGGATCGATCTGGAAGAATGGGCTGAGCGACCACCTGGTTCCGGGGCTGTGGGGAAAGGCTCACAGCCCTTTTTCTATCCCCAGGAAGAAGACGTTCGCCTCGGTCGTGGCGGGAGAGGACAACACCGGAGAGGCGTAACGGAGGGCCGGCCTAAGCGAGTTCCTGACTGGGCACCAGGAATTTGCGGGCCTGCCTGTCTTGAACTGTATTTGCAGACATTCCGTACGGGGGGACAGTCTTGGCCCAGAACCATCACCAAAGGGTCTGGCGTCGAGGAGTGGGAGATACGGGAGTCTGCCCCGGGAAGGGCGGACCAACATGGGGAGGATCAGCTATGGAACGAAGGCGAAGGACCTGGTTGTTGCTGTTGGTGGTGGGTCTGACCTCGATGGCTGTGATGGCCGCGGTTGCTCCAGGGGCGGCGACAGATCCCGCGTCCGCGCCGGGCATTGCCGCTGCGGGCGAGACGTCGTGCTCGAGCTGCCTGAAGTGTCCGTGCGGATGCTCGCCACTGGCGGGGGCTTGGGCGGCCAAGCTCTCCTCGCCGATCGAGACGGTCGTCCAGACCTTCAAATTTGCTCCCATCAATGACGGATGCACCAAGTTCGTCGTCAATTCGCAAGCCAGCACCCGTTCGGCCCAGGTGGCCAAATTCTGGCCGGATGCCTGCGACCTGACAGAATTCGTCGGCATCGCCTGCAAGGACGTGTGGAAAGACATGAAGTTCACTGCCATCGGCTATGGCGTGAAACGCTGCGACGGTGTCGACGAGGTCGTATTCATTGCCATCATGACGGGGAAGGTCGAAATACCGGAGTCTTGCCTCGAGTGCGGCTCGACCGGAGGCGGCAGTTCCGACTCCAAGGACGCAGGTACGGACGCCCCGTGCCCCGCCACGGACACCAACGACACCGGTGGCTGCTACGAGCCCGACGAACTCAAAGCGACGATCTACGTGTCGTACTTCGACGCCGCGCAGGATCAGGACCGGGACGGCTTGCCGGATTGCCCGTGTGAGGAGGCGGTGATCTGCGTGTGCTTCGAGACCTGCCTCAAACGCGTGAAGCTGATGGAGCCCTGTGAGGAGTCGAGGAGCTTCGTGGCTTGTCTGGAGAAGTGCAAGGACGCCAACACTCCGGCCACGGGGCGTGCTTTCATTCGGATTCTGGAAGAAGAGCAAAAGATCTGCTTCGTGCTGACCGTCAAGAACATCAGGGATGTGACGAGGGCCACCATCCAGGTCAACGGGGTAGAGGTGGTGACCCTGTTCCCCTTCTCGTCGATGAAGTATAAGGATGGCGACTGCCACGGCTTACTCAGTTGTGGATGTTTCTACGTGAAGGACTGCACAGGCTCCTGGAAGGGCAAGAAGTTTGAGGAGATTGTGAAAGCGATGGAGGAGGGCCAGGCGACAGTCGTCGTCTGCACGAAGAAATGCTCCAAGGGCGAGATTTGCGGAAAGATTGAAGATCCCTAACCGCATGATCGATCACCAGACCTGGGAAACTATCCCAAAACGCTGAATGTCATTGCGAGTCGCGAAGCCGCTTCGCGGCGGGCAGGCAGAGGAAACCGCCCTGGTACGTGGGGTGGCATCGCCAAGGCCGGCCTCCGGCCTTGACGATGGTTTCCTGTATGCGTGTGAGCCATCGTCAAGGGCAGAGCCCTTGGCGATGCCACCCGAACCGCTAGTTTCTTGGGAGGAGTGCAGCAAAGCCTACCCCCGCGCAGACGGGGGAAGCAATCTGGGTTCCCAAACGCGATGAATCGCGTTTGGGGGCCCTGTCAATCCCGCGGGTGGTAGATTGCTTCGCTGCACTGCAAATGCCGCAACATCTTGTTTTTTTAGCAAGCATTTTTGGTTGCGGCCGCAGGCCGCCCCAAGCTCGCAATGACAAGCCAAGGCGGAGTTTCGAGATCGTTCCTTAAGGACCACCTGGTTCCTGGGCTGCGAGCCATTCGTCTCACAGCCCTTCTTCTTTTGCACCTTCCGTCGGGAAATCCCGCGGCCCAAAGCGCGGGTTTCCCCCGATTGGCTTGGTGGCGGAACTGACCGTGGCGTACTTTGATGCCGAGCAGGATGAGGACGGCGACGGCTTCCCGGATGCGGGCGAGAAGCCGGTGGTCTGCCTGTCCTTCGAAGCCAAGTTCAAACGCGTGGAATTGCAGCCGCAGTGCAAGCCGACCAAAGGGACGACAGTGACCGCCGACGTTGGTGTGCAGCAATAGCCCGACGGCTGCCTGGATCGCGCGACGATGTCCGCGTCTGGCGGACAGGGGCTCTCTCCCCAAAAGCCCAATGCCATGGATACGTCTCGTCGATCTGTTCGATACCAGGGGCGGGGCTGTGGGCCGGCATTCTCACAGCCCTTTCGTCTCCTGCAACGAGACCTCCATCAGGAAGACGTTCGCCTCGGCGCCGTCGCCGGTTTTGCGTTCGAGAATGCGGACGGCGGCGCCGCCGTCCGCGGCCACGAGGACTTCGATCTGGTCGCCTTCGAAGACCTCGGCCAGGTAGGTCATTTGCGCCGAGCGAATCACGGGAGAATCCCCGAGCCGGCGGTGCAGGCCGTCGCAGGCCCAGCGGACATACTCGGTGTTGTTCACGTGACCGTTGAAGTCCAGGGCGCTGAAGGGCACCGAGACCGTGCCGGTGGTGGCGTACGCCTGCGCCGGGCGCAGCCGACGGAGCTCGGTGCTCAGCACCTTGGGCCCGTCCGGCGGCAGATTCAGGTGGAGCCGGCTCAGGTTTTGCGGGCGGCTGCTGTGCTGGTCGAGAATCATCCACTCACTGGCCGCCCGGAAGAGCTCGCGGCCGTCCGAAGCGACGCCGAGGAACTCGCGGGAGGCGGTCAGACGGGTGAAACCGCTGGGCCAGGTCCGTAGTGTCACGACGTCCCGCCATCTCGGCGTGGCAGCGATTTCGAAACGCAGATTCGCCAACACCCAGAAGCACTCGCGCCGCTCCAGATCGGCAAAGCCGACGCCGAGTTGTTCCGCGTGCCGGGCCGCGGCCTCCTGCAGATACTGCATCAGTGCGTTCGGCTTGAGGCGACCATCCGGCCGACAGTCGAACGCCTCCACGATGAACCGGTCCTCTCGGGGATCCATGATGCCCTGTCCTTGCACAGGCTCAGGCCTGTCGGATCTGGTAGCTGAGGTGTTGCACGTCGTGGCTCACGCCCTGAAGACGCCGGGTCAGGTGGGTGAGCTTCTTCTCATTGAACGTGGTCTCGACCAGGTCCTGCCACTGGCCCTCCTCGTACCGCATCTTGAAATCTCGGACGCGGACGGGACACGCGGTGCAGTTCTCGTCAATCTGCCAGTTGCCATGGATCAGCAGATTCCGCATATCCCGCATGGCCTCGATGCGTTTGATCGTCCCTTCGAGCTGTTCCAGGAGAGACCCATCGCTCTGGAGCTTGAAGCGGGCGATATGCTTGATCTTCCGCAGCAGCACGGCGAGGTTCAACTCGTGGATGAGGAACGGCCCCACCACCTGGCTGTTCTCCGCAATCAGAAGCTCCAGCAGCGTTTGAAGCTGGTGCTCCAGCGTGGCAAATTGAACCGTCAACTCCCCGATCTTGGCGAAAAGCTTGTCCTTCTGCATATCGTTCTCCGGATAGCGAGCGGCCTAGGCTGTCAGGGATATCGGCAAATCCGGGGGGCCGACTGAAACTTCTCTTTACTTTCGGCGCGACGATTGGCTTAATATGGGACGATCTTACGGAGACCTTGTGATCGGCATTTCGGTTGCAGTTCCTGCAACGATCGTCAAGCGGTTGCGGTTGCGACGCTCGTTACGGTTGCGTGGATCGTGGAGCGGCGCTGACGCCGTTCGACGCAACCGATCGACGGAACGAGCCTCGCAACCGCTCGACGACACACGACAAGGTGCCACGGAAGGGTAGAAAGGCCAACAATGAAACGTGCGGTATCTCTCGGACTCCTGTTGTCGGTGGTCGGCCTGTGGGCCGGCTGCCAGACGAAACCCCCGCAGGTGAAGAAGGAATACGACCGGCCGTTGGCGCCCGGGCAATTGGCCCTGCGGAAGATCACCGACCCCAGCCAGATTCCCGATTTCGCCCCGGGCTGGCGCGATCTGGAGGGCCTCAAGCGCGCGATCCGCAACAGCCTCAACTACCTGAGCAAGCCGTCGAGCGCGCAGTACTTCCCGTACGGGGACATCCATCGGGACCAGGCGATCAAGACCCTCCAGTCCTTCCTCTCGCTGGCGGATTCGATGGCCCGGAGCGACGAGATCAATGGTCTGATCCGTTCCACCTTCGACGTGTACGAGTCGGTGGGCTGCGACGACAAGGGCACGGTTCTGTTCACCGGGTACTACACGCCGATTTTCGACGGTTCGCTGACGCGGACCCCGCGCTTCCGCTACCCCCTGTATAAGGCCCCGGACAACCTGGTGAAAGGGCCGGACGGCCAGACGCTGGGCCGCCGGGCCGCCAATGGCGAGGTCACTCCCTATCCCGTGCGGGCCGTCATTGAGGACTCCGGCATGCTCAAGGGACAGGAACTGGTCTGGCTCGACGACCCCTTCAAAGCCTACATCGCCCACGTGCAGGGCTCGGCCAAGGTCCGGCTGGGGGCCGGCAAGCTCATTACGGTCGGTTACGCCGCCAACAACGGGCACGAATACCAGAGCATCGCCAAGATGTTGATCGACGACGGCCGGATTCCGAGCGACCGCATGAGTTTGGGAGCCATGATCGAGTACTTCGAGCAGCACCCGGACGAAGTCGACAAATACGTGCGCAAGAACCCACGGTACGTGTTCTTCCAAATGGGCGAGGGCGCGCCGCGCGGCAGTCTGAACGAGCCGGTGATGCCGTGGCGGACGATTGCCACCGACAAGACCATCTTCCCGAGAGGCTGCCTGGCGTACCTTGTGACGACGCTGCCGCAGATGAGCCGCGACGCGATCGTCAAGCAGCCGTATGGCGGCTTCGCGCTCGACCAAGACACCGGAGGCGCCATCCGCGCCGCCGGCCGGTGCGACATTTATATGGGCGAAGGCGACCAACCTGGCCGTCTCGCCGGCCAAACCTACCAGGAAGGACGATTGTACTACCTCTTCGTCAAGCAGTGAGCACCGAGTCAAGAGGATAGTCCCGTGGGTCGTTTCGTAATTTGCATCAACAACGAAAGCAATCCCGCGAGCGTGATTCTCGGCAAGGTCTACCGCACGCTGCCGGACGCGGCGGCGGAGGCGCACCACATGCTCCGCGTCCTCGATGAGGACAAGTCAGAGCCGGACGGCTATCTGTACCCCGCATCCATGTTCGCACCGATTGAGTTGCCGGAAGTCGCGGAGCGTGCCTTGATGGCGGCCTATACTTCGCGTCAGAGATCGTGCTCAATGTGGAGCGACCACGGCCTTTCTGGCCTATCAGGTCTTTGCGTACTTCAGTGGCTGTCGGGGGCTCTGCCCCCACACCCCCGGCATTTTTCGCCTTACGCCAATAGCATGATAGGAGGAAGATACCCGATTGCTACCCCAGAGAGTGTTCGTCGCCAATGCCGGGCTGGGGCCCCTTGTCGGCAACAGGCTCTTGGGGTAATCTAATCTTGCTGCTGTGGAGGATAGGGCTCTGCTGGCAAGCACCCCGAGCGCCACAGCAGTCCAGTGGCATGGGCGACGCCGCTACAGCGGGGCGTCGCCTTGCTCTTCTACCAGGTCATTGGTCCAATGCGAAAAATGCCGGGGGCCGGGGGGGCAGAGCCCCCCAATCGTTGGGCCGTTCTCGACCCGCAAGTGCGCAAAGGAGGATGATCCACATCTCTGAGAAATGATGGTTTCGGTCTGACTACTTGTCTTGTTTCTTTCCGTCCTCGATCAACATGTTCCGCAGGTAGAAGTGCAGGTTGCCGTTCCAGGGCTTGGTGCAGATGTCGATATCGCCGTCGCCGTCCACGTCGGCGGCTTTGGCCTCGTGACACTCTTTGCCTTCCAGGAGCACGTGCTGCTTCCATTGCCCACCCTTGCCGTCGGCGTTTTCCCAGATGAAGCACTTCGGGACATCTTGCGAGAGAGGACCGCCGCCGGAGTAGACGTCCAGATCGCCATCGTTGTCGAAATCGGCCACGGCCAGCGAGTGGAAATCCAGCCTTGTGTGGTCCGCCGAAATCAGATGGCATTGCCAAGCCTTGGCTTTGTCTCGATTCTCGAACCACAGGATTCGGGCATCGATCGTATCTGCCTCCGCTTCCACGATGTCGAGGTCGCCGTCTTTGTCCACGTCACAGACCCAGACCTTGATCGCCAGGCCATAGCGCTCGGGCCGATTGCCGCCCGGCGGGGTCAGGCCGGTTCGCTCTTTCCACTGCAACCCTTTGCCGTCGACGTTCTCGAACCATACGTCGCCGCGCACGACATCGTTGTCGCCATCACCGTCGAGGTCGCCGACTCCGTGCGGCCCGACGCCGCCGTGAATGCCGCCGCCGATCTTGTGCTCGATCCATTTGTCGCGCGGATTCTTCGGGATCTCGTACCAGACGGTGACCACGTGGCTCTTGTCGTTGCTGCAGGCGACGACATCGAGCTTGCCGTCACCGTTGAGGTCGGCAGCGACATCGTCGTGACAACCGATCGCGCCGTTGTCGTAGCGCTCGAACGGCTCCGTGCGCGGCTTGCCCGTATTGCGATACCACGCCGTGCCGGTGACCTGGTCGATCCAACCGTCGCCGTCGATATCGAAGGCGGTGCCGCCGACGTCGGTCATCGCCCCCATGCCCAGGTTGTGCTGAATCCACTGGTCCGGGCCCGCGTACTCAAACCACCACGTCCTCGTCCGCTCGCCGACGACCCAATCGAGGTCGCCGTCCTTATCGATATCCACGAGCGAGGTCTGGCCCATCTGATTTCCCACCGCCGCGATCTTGTGATACTCGAAGCGCGGCAGCGCGGCTTGCGATAGAGAGCCAACCATCGCGCTGATGAGGATGAACACCGGTACGTTACGCATGTTTCTCTCCTTCCTGTGTTTTGGCTAACGTTCGCTGATACAGTAAAGACTCTTCTTTCCCTTGAGGAAGATCTCGTTGCCGGCCAAGGCGGGCGAGGCGTCGAAGCCATCGTCGAGCTGGTTGGTGGCCAAGACCTCGAGCTTTTCGGCGTTCTTGATCACCTCGGCGGTGCCGCTACGGCCGACGAAGTAGACGCGTCCGACGGCTCCCACGGGTGAGGCGTAGATGTCCTTCACCGCCTCCAGATGCTCCTCGACGAAGTTGAGCTTGCCCGTCGCGGCCTCATAACAGGAGATGGCCGCCCGATTCATGGAGCAGACGTAGAGCTTGCCGTCATAGAGAATGGGGGATGGCACGTACGGCGTCGCCTTGTTGACCTGCCAGCGCACGGCGCTGGTGCCGGTCAGGTCGCCCGTATGGCCGAGCTCGATGGCCTGCAACTCGCTGCCGCGAAAACCGCTGGTGCAAAACACCAGGCCGCCGGCGACGATTGGAGAGGGAATGACGTTCTGGGTCTGCCCGCCGCACTGCCAGATCTCGTCGCCCGTCTGGAGATCGTAACTACGGATGCGCTTGGTGGCACTGACGATGATTTGCGTCTTACCTCCGACCTCGGCCAGCACCGGCGTGGCCCAGGCGGTGTCCTCATCCCGCGCCTTCCTCCACAGGGTCCGGCCCGTGTTCTTGTCGAGGGCATTGATGGCAGACCCGCCTTCGTGGTCCATCACGACGATCAAGGCGTTGCCGGCCAGGGTGGGGGAACTGCCTTCGCCAAACATCAGCTTGGTCGTCATGCGACCGAGGTCGCGGCTCCACTTGTGCCCGCCGTTGACATCGTAGCAGTGGACGCCGCGCGAGCCGAAGCCGGCCCAGATGTGCACGCCATCCGTGACCGGCGAATAGGAGGCGAAGCCATGTTCGGGACTGTGCCCCTCGTGCGGCACCTCTTCCCGAGCCGTCTTTTCCCAAAGGATGCGACCCGTCATCCGGTCGAGGCAGACCACGTCGAACTTGTAGAAGTTCTTCGGTGTCTTGCCCCCGTGGAAGGGCGGCGGGGCATTGGGATCGACTGCAACGCCCGGAACCGGGGCGGGTGTACCCTGGCGGTCCGTCTCGATGGCCGTGAGGAAGAAGATCTTGTCGCCCCACACGATCGGGCTCGAAGTGCCTCGGCCCGGCACGGGGACCTTCCACTTGATATTCTGCGTCTCGCTCCAAGTCAGGGGCGGCTGGCCCGTCGCGGAGACGCCGGAAGCCGTCGGCCCGCGCCACGCCGGCCAGTAGTTCTGGGCCGAGTCTGCACGAGCGGTGCCTTCCGGCAGGGCGGACGCGAGCATCGTCATTGCCAGTACGACCCTATCGATCATGTTTCCTCCAGCACGTGGATTCACGTGTCCGGCCGACGTTCCAGCCACGCAAGGGCGTATTGTACCGCAGAGGCTGTGAACAGTCACCCATTCGTCAAGGATTGGCTAAGGCGTCGCTGTCTTCGGCGACGGGTGGCAGCGTCAAGGCCGAAGGCCTTGGCGATGGTCCTACGCACGCTGAGTCCGCCATCGCCAAGCTGCGCTTGACGATACCACCCATCATCTTGGGTGACTTTGCGTTTGCCCTGGCGGTCTCGTGCCGGCTCGTTGATCTGGTCTGCGGGGCGCGTTATGATCTGTGCGAAGCCGATACAGGATAATAGGAGGCTGCAATGCTCGAGTCACTGATCGCGGCGCTGCTCTTGGTTGGGTCGCCCTGGCCCGCTGTGATTCCGGAGACACCAGAGGGGACTGCGACTCTCTCCGGTGCGGTCTCGTGGCTCCAGAACGAGTCGCACCGCATGGTCCGGGCGGCCAAGCGAACGATGAAGGATGGAACCGCCGCGTTTCCGCCCCAGGTGGGCCTCGGCTATGAGGCGTTCTGGCTGCGCGACTACGCCTACACGCTAGAAGGCTCGATCAAGGCCTACTCGGACCAGGAACTGCTCGACGCATGCCATCTCTTTATCCGGAGTCTGCGTTCGGATGGGGCGGGCGTGGATTGTGTGAAATTCGATGGTACGCCGGTCTACATGCCGGGCTACGGGACGATGGGTCAGAACCCCGTCGCGGACGGGGCGCAGTTCACCGTGGCAGTCGTGTGGCACACCTACCGCAAAACGAAGGACGCTCGACTCCTGCGGGAGAGCCTTGAGCCCCTTCTCAAGGCCATGCGCGTCGTTCCTCGGAATCCCGGCACGTCCCTGGTCCACATCAAGCCAGGCGAGCCTTGGGATCGGTGTCCCTACGGCTTCACGGACACGGTCCACAAACAGGGGGACGAGCTGCTCTGTTCGCTCCTGTACGTCCAGGCGAGCCGCCAACTGGCGGACCTGCTGGACTGGGCCGGGCGCACGGCCGAGGCCGGGAACTGGAAACAGGAGGCCGAACGGGTGGCGGCGGCCATTCGCCGGGTGTTTTGGGACCCGCACGCGGGGCTGTTCCGTGCGGCCACCGTTTGCTGCAAAGAGCACGACATCTGGGGCTCGGCCTTTGCCGTGTATCTCGGGGTGGCCGACCGCGAACAGGCCAAGTCCGTGGCAACCGTTTTCCAGAGGGACTACTCCGGCCTCGTGCAAAACGGCCAGATTCGGCATCTGCCGCCCGGTGTCTATTGGGAGAAGGGCTGCCCGCGCGACACGTACCAGAACGGCGGCTATTGGGCCACGCCGACGGGATGGTTTGTCTACACTCTCGATCTCGTGGACCCCGCCCTGGCGGATCGAGCGATCATGGACCTGGTGAAGGACTTTCAGAGCGGAGGGGCCTGCGAATGGGTCTTCCAGGACGTGCGCCAACTCCCCAACTATCTGGCCAGCGTCTCGCTCCCGCTCGCGGGGATCCGTGCCATGATCGAACGTCGCCAGTCGCTCCGTAACTCGGGTGAAACACACTGAACTGACGCCCGACTCATCCCCGACCCAGGGCAATTGCCTGTGAGTGTGCATATTGCATGGGGCGGTGTGCGATATGCCACCGTGCCATCGGTTGACGGTTGCGTCGCGTGTAGGGTGGGTTCTTAACCCACGCGTCACGTGCGCATCGGTCGAGGGCTGTTGTCACCCCCGCGAAGAGCCTGCCCCCGACCTGATCGGGGGGCGGGGGTCTAGGAAAGCCGCGACGTTTGTGGATTCCCGCTTTCGCGGGAATGACATAGGCGCAAGCCTGTCGTCAGGTATTGTCATTCGTTTGGGCCGCAGAGTCATTGTGTCGCTGGCGTTGACGCAGGTTGCGACGCCGGTGCGGCTGGAGGCACCGGGGGCAGGCCGGAGGCCTTCCGCAGCGGCGTGATCGCCTTGATGTAGTCGGGATCGCTCAGGCTCCAGCAGCGCGGATCGTTGACCAAGGTCTGGATCGGATTGGGGCCTGCTGCTGCTGCTCCTCCTCGTCGTCCGCTGCCCATGCCAGCCCACGTCATCCACCAGGTCCAGCCGGGCTGCTGGGCCAGAATCTCGCTGGTCGGCGGCCGGCCCACCTCGGCCAGGGCGAGGGGCTTGCCCGCCGCCACCTTGAGCAGGTCATCGTAGTAGGACTGTTTGAATTCCCCGTACACATCGAGCGAGGCGACGTCGAAGTATTCGGTCCCGGGGTAGTAGTCGGCAAACTGCCGGTCCGCGCGTTCGGGCCGGTCCACGCTCCAGACCCAGACCAGGTTGTTGAGCTTATGGTGGTTGACGTACCGGTCGAAGATCTGGCGGTAGAGCCGGGCCGTGCTGTACTCGCCGCGCCGGCCACCCCACCAGAACCAGTCGCCATTCATCTCGTGGTAAGGCCGCCACAGCACGGGGACTTTCGCCTCCTGGAGTTGCTTGAGGAACCCCGCCACGGCATCGACCTGGGCACACCAGCGTTTGTACAGTTCAGTTCCGGGTGTCAGCACGTCCTTGAACTGCTCGTCCGTGAGCTTGCCCTGTACGCTGGCGAGCTTCTCCGGGGCCGGGCCACCGCGTCTGCCCATGAACGTGACCGGCTCATCCGCCGTGGGCGGCACGGTGTGCCAGCAGATCGTGACAATCGCGCCTAAGGCGTACTGCCGCTTGCACTCGGCGACAATGTCCGGCCGGGCCAGATACGAATCCTTGTCCCCCTCCTTGGCGAAGCCCATGTCCTGGCCGTAGACGGCCGGGATCTTGCCCCAGCCCTTGGCTGCTTGCTGGGTGTAGGTGTCCTTCGTATTGGGGAAGTTGTGCTGGCCGGTCAGCGTGTGTTTGCCGGAGACGCTGTAGATGAGCTTGAGCAACTCGACCGCCTCCGGAGAGGCATTCGGCGTCACCGGTTTGACGGCGTCTTGCGCGCCAAAGAGGGCAGCCGTTCCCGTGCAAAGCAATCCCGCGAATAATCCGATGGCAGTCTCCCGGTACCTCATGGGGCACGCTCCTATTCTTGAAGATGACCTGCTTTTCGTTCACCTGCGACGTAGAGACTACGGAGAACCGCCGGCTTGTCAAGGATCGGCTGTAGAGAACCAGGGCTATCGCACGTGCGCCTCTGGAGCCTGGCCCTCACCTGAAGATGGTGCGTGGTACGCACCCTACGGGTCGGGGGCCATGCGTCCTTCGTAGGGTGCGTACCACGCACCGCTCCATCTTTGAAGAGCGGACGCTCGGGGAAGAAGGTCAAGAGCCGCAAACAAGCCATCGCGATCGGGCTCGATCAGGCCCGCCGGGAGGGCGCGAAGGTGCCGCCCAAGGAGTCTTCGTCGAAAGGAGAATCGAGTGATTCATCTCGTGGGGGGGACAGTCGCCCGACCCGGCAACCTCCGGATCAAGAGGGGACTTGCACAGACGCTTCGGCTGTGGTACAAACGACCCAAGCACAAGCAACATGCTCTGGGACCGGGCAGGGAGCCGCCTGCGGTTCTGGCCACGAGAACGATCAGGACCTTCGATCCTTCGGAGGGCACAAGGATGTGGGGCGTGTTGCACGACAGGACATTCGCGCGGGTGTGTACGCGGAGGCACAGGCCTTGGCACGCATCTGCTGGGACGGGAGTCCTGCACAAGGGAACCGAGCGTTGGAGAGCGAGTCATGCGCGTGCCGTGGGATCGTGGCGGAATTCGATGGTACTTGATCTTCCTCGGTCTGGTGGTCGGGCGACCGGGACCCACCTCGATTCTCGCGGGGGTACCCTTGCTCCTCTTGGGGATTGCCATCCATCTGTGGGCCAAGGGCTGTCTGCACCAGAAGGGTGAAGTGACCCGCTCCGGGCCCTATCGGTATGTGCGGCATCCCTTCTACCTGGGCAACCTGATCCTCGACTTGGGCGTCGTGCTTATGTCGGGATCGGTGGTCCTGCTGGCCCTATTTCCTTTGTGGTGGTTCGCCGTGTACCTCCCCGTCATGCGGCAGGAAGAAGCGACGATGGCGGGTCTTTTTGGGGACCAGTACCGGGTGTACGCTGGCCAGGTTCCCCTACTGTTTCCCACGGCTCGGCCCATCCCCGCGGACCCGGGCTTCTCTTGGCACAATCCCAACATTCTCACGGCGGAAGTGCCTCGCGCCCTGCGTTTTCTCTCCTATCCGTTTCTTTTCGCTCTGGTCTATGAATGGCGGCGTCACGGACTGGCCTTTCCCCCGCCTCTCACGCCGTTGGTGTCCTGCGCGGCGCTGGCCGTCTTATCGCTCAATGTGACGGCTTGGCAGGTCAAGCGGCTCGCCCGCGGTGGCGGGTGGCCCCGCCCCTGTTCGGGGGCAACTCCTGGGGAAGGATAGCGCCAATGTCACCGGGGGCGAAGGACCCTTGTCCCTGTCGGGCGCTGGTCGGCACTACGGAGTTTGCAGGATCGGCAAGGGATGGGGGATTTCCTCGAGGAGGCCCTGGTCCTGGAGGATCGCCGCGACTTGGCCGAGGTTCTCGTTGAGGTAGGGCAGGAGGTTGGGGTTGCGCTTCGGGTTCCAGCCGTGATGTCTCAGGTCCCGGATCACGGTCGCCGGGGGCTTTCTGTCCACCAAGAGTTGGTAGAGCGCGATGGCGCCGCCGGTGCGCTGGGCGCCGGCGGCGCAGTGGACCAGGACGGGCTTGCCCTGGCGCTCGGCTTGAATGACGGCGGCAACGGCGTCCGCGTACTGATGGACGTCACCCGTGCCGTCGCCGTTGAGCGGGAACCGCAGCAAGTCGATGCCCAGCTCCGCGGCGGCCTGGTTCTCCGCTCGCTGGTCCTTGTCCTGCGGGTCGTCGCCGGTGAGGGTCACGATGACCTTGATGCCGTGCTGCGCCAGGGTCCTCTTGACGAGGGAACTGGAGAGCTGGCCGCTGCGGTAGATGTTGTGCCCTTCCACCACGGCCCAGCGCTTGGGGATCAGCCGATCTTTGGCTACGCCCTCCCAGAGCCACGCCGAGCCGCCGAAGACGCAGACGGCCAGGACCGCTGCCGGCAGCCACTTCGAGCGTCTTCCTTGATTCCTGTCTGTGCTCATCCAGACTTCCTATCCGCTCACCGCGTTTGTGTCAACAACTCAACGAGTCGAAGATCGCTGGCCCAGTCTCGACGCTGCCCTCGCCGGCGAAGATCGTTCCTCACCCTATATCAGCCCAACCGGTGTATTATAGCCGTCCGGAGCTTACGGACAGGTCGAGCACGGTGGTGGAGGGGAGTCGGCGGGTGATGATCTCGGCCGCCAGGTTGGTCCATCGGGCACAGGCGTCAAGCACCACGCTATCGGTGCTGACGACGACCGCAGTCAGTTGCCGGTTGACAGTTGCCAGTTGGCAGTTGGCGGGGGACTGAGAACTGGGGACTGTCAACGGGGAACTCAGCTCGGCGTCGGGGCTGATCGTCAGGCGGATCTCCCAGGGCCAGTTGCTTTCCTGGGCCAGTTGGCCGATCAGGGTCTTCAGTCGGCCGCTGTTGGAAACGGGGCTATCCAGGAGCCAAAGGGCGGAGGCGATGCGAATCTCCTTCAGGAATTCCCCGATGAGCTGCACCGCGGGGACTGTTTCCTCCACCTTGCGATAGGTGCCGTGGATACTGGCCAGGTCGCGGAAGCAACCGTCGCGGCCGCGGAAGATCAGGCCGCCGCTCAGAGCCGCCTCGATGGTGATCAGGAGATTGTAGCCGTCGATAGCCAGGGCTTGGCTGGCCAGGGCCTCGACCGGCACTCGACGGGCCAGCCGCGCTTGTTGTTGCTGGTCGGAGCAGGAGCTGCGCATCACGGCCAGCCGCTGCCTTTGGGTCAGGGAGAAGCGGTCGCCCACCAGTTTCAAAGCACTTTTGTTCGCGTAGCCCTTCGTCAGGAGCAGGGAGAAATCCGCCACCGCCGCCCGCAGGCGGGCCAGCAGTGCCGGTGCGAACAACTCCGCATCATCCGGATGCGGGCCGCGATGTTCTCGTTTGTCAGGCACTTTCGGATTTACGATTTACGATTTACGATTTAAGATGGACGCGTGCGTGGAGCACGGCAGCCACGCGGCGCTGGCAATGTCATATCGTCAGCGCATCAGTACAAATAGTAAATAGGAAATATGAAATAGTAAATCTCAATGCCCAGTCACAACTTAGCGCGTCTTCAGATCGATGATCTCGATATCCTCGGTTACTCGATCGCCGGCGAGGAAACGGTGGTCGGTGTGCCGCAGCTCGATGTCTGCTTCGATATCGGCAAGGCCCCGGATCAGCTTATCTCCATCAACCACGTCCTGATCACGCATGGGCACATGGATCACTCCGCGGGCTTCGCCTACTACCTGTCGCAGCGGAATTTCGGCGGCATGGCCCCCGGCACGATCCTGGCCCCGGCCAACCTGATCCCGGCCATGCGCGAGATCCTCGCCGCCTGGGCGCATCTGGACGGCAACAAGATCCCGGGAAACCTGGTGGGAGTCCGGCCGGGCGATGAAGTGCAGATCAAGCCGAACCTCTTTGCCCGCGTCTTTCCCGTCAAGCACAGCCCAGGCGCGGTCGGCTACTGCGTCCTGGAAAAGCGCAAGAAGCTCAAGCCCGAATACCTGGAGTTGACCGGGCCGCAGATTGTGGAGTTGAAGAAGCAGGGCATCGAGATCGACTATCCGCTGGAATTCCCCATCGTCAGCTATTTGGGTGACACGCAGTACGTGGACTTCTGCCAGCTCGACTACATCGCCAACAGTAGAATCCTGATCGCCGAGTGTACGTTCTACGAAGTGGACCACGCTGGCCGGGCGGAAGCGGGCCGCCACATGCACGTCAAGGAGTTGGCCCATCTGCTCTCGTGCATGAAGAACGAGCACATCATCATCACGCACACGACGCAGCGCACCCCCATGCAGGAGGTCCGCCGGGTCCTGGAAGAGGCCCTGTCGCCGGAAGTCTTCGCCAAGACCATCCTCCTGATGGACCGCCGCTCGCGCAGGGCCGGTCGCGCCGAGGCCAAATGACCCGCGTAGGGTGGGTCTTGACCACGTGGTTTGACTCACAGGATGCGCGGAACGGTTGCGGTTGCGTGGGGCGTTGCGTGCGCCACCGGACGCAACCGAAACGAGCGTGTCCGCGATCGATGCGCACGGGACGCGTGGGTTGAGAACCCACCCTACACGCAGACGCACGCACGTTCCGGGATCCCAGAATTCCACAATTCCAGAATCCAGAGAAAGGGCCTGTCTCTGCATTCTGGAATTCTGGGATTGTAAGCGCCGGCGTAGGGTGCGTATCACGCACCGCATGGTGCTCAGCCGGCTCCAGGACGAGCGCCGGACACACACCCAGGCGATCGCAAGAGAACGGCCGCCGCCGCGGCTCTGGTCGCGACACCGACCAAGGTCAGGGCCGTGACTCCCATAACCTCTCGGAAAGCCAGCACCGTCCCGCCGTGCGAGATTCCGGTCGTGACGTAGCCGATCAGGACGTACACGAGCGCGCCCACCGCCATCCAGGACAGACGCCGCAGGGCCCGACGGTCGGTGTTGACCTTCTCATACTCCGCTTCCAGGGTCGCGGTCGCGCCGAGCCGGGCGCGCGACCAAAAACGATTCCGTGTTGGACAGGCCGAGCGGCTGGAGTCGGTCCATCTCCTCGCGCACGTGGCTCTCCAACTTATCGAGGTCGGACGTGCCGAACGCCTCGGAGGTCGCCAACGCCTTGCGCCACTGCTCGATTTGGTGCTCTACGGCAGACCTGGTCTTGCCTCCCACAATTGCTGCAGGGTATTGTGTACGAGCATCCACTGGCTCCGCTGCTCGGCCAGGGCCCTGGCACCTGGCTTCTTCAGGCGATAGTACTTCCGCTGGCGGCCTGTGTCGCTGGTGTCCAGGTAGGACTCGACCAGGCCCTGCTTTTCCAGGCGATGCAGGACCGGATAGACTGGTGGTTGCGGAGCATCCGGACCAGAATGGGCACGCGGGAAAGAAACCGGAAAATGGCATGAGAATGAGTGAGTGAGAGATCGAGGATGACGCGAGTTTTGGTTACCGGCTCCGAAGGTTACATCGGGACCCATCTGGTCCGGGTCCTCTGCGCTTGTGACTGGATTGACGTGGTGGTCGGCTTGGACGTTGGGGGGGCCTCCTTTGACCACCCCAAGTACCAGTTTGTCCGTAGAGACGTGCGCCAGCCCATCGCCGATCTGGTGTCCCGGCACGGAATCCAAACTGTGGTTCACCTAGCCTATGTCGTGGCGCCCATCCACGATGAGGAACAGACGAACGAGGTCAACCTGCGCGGTATGGCGAACGTCCTCGACGCCTGTGCAGGCCTGCAGGACGCTCATCTCCTCTACACGAGTTCGGCCACCGTCTACGGCCTGCACCCCGACAACGAGGTCCCTCTCACCGAGGACAGTCCCTTGCGTCCCAACGACGATTTTCCCTATGCCAGGACCAAGGGGCAGACGGAGGAGATGCTGCGACGGTTTGCCGCGGATCATCCACAGGTTCGGGTCACCGTCCTGCGTCCCTGCTTCGTTGTCGGGCCGGGGGCGTCCGACCCGCTGGCACGGCATCTGCACAAGCGAATCGTATTTAGGCCCTGGTCCCCTGCGCCCCTGCAGTTCGTGCACGTCCAGGACCTGGGGGGCGTCATGCGGTACTTCGTGGCTCATCCGCGCCCGGGGGTTTACAATGTGGCCGGTGCGGGGGAGATCACGTTTGCCGAGATGCTCAAGATGGTGGGCAGCATCGGCTTTCCGCTTCGTTGGCCCGTGCTGTACGCCCTGAACCGCCTGTGCTGGCTTTTGCGGCTGTCCTTCATGACCTATGTGCCCAGTCCGGCCCTGAGAATGCTCAAGTACCCCTGGCAGGTCAGCGCCGACAAACTCCGCCGCGAAGTCGGATATGAGTTCGCCTACGATTCCCGGAGTGCCTTCCAGGATTTTGCCGACGCCGTTCGCAAGTCGCGTCGTCGAATCTGGGGTTAGCTCAGGGGAGGAAAGGCACTGGCAAGCGGGGGGCGGGCGTAGGTCAGGCAGGCGTCTGCCAACTCGTCGATCACGGCGGTGCCGGCGCACAGGACCTTGTCGTCACCGCCCCAGTAGACATGGTACCCGGCGGGGCCCCGGACCTCCGGAAGCTCATAGGTCCTATTTGTCCCATCCGTCCCATTTCCTATAGGACTGATGGGACCAATCGGACTTATGTGCGATCCCGGCTCTCTTTCACTTCCTTCTTGATCCGCTGGATATGGCCACGGCCGAGGGCCTTGACCTCGCAGCCCAGCTCGAAGTAGCGCCGGATCTTGTCGTCGGGCAGGATGCCAAAGCAATCGATCACGGCCAGCGGGGCGCCGGCCCACTTGACGATCTGATCGGGTTCGAGCTTCAGGTACGGCTCGTGCGGTACGGCTAGAATGACCGCCTCGGCTCCCTGGATCGCTGTGGCCAGGTCCTTCTCCACCGTGGAATTGACCAATCCTTCCTGGTTGCGGAAGAAGCGCGACCACGAATGGCCGGGTGCGGGGTACGTGTCCTGCTGCTCCAATTCGTACCAGTGATCCACGTAGGGGTCGTGGATGCGCATCTCCGCGCCCATCTCCGTGAGCTTGCGGACGACCATCTCGCTGCCGCTGTAGCGGGTATCGCCAACGTCCTGGCGGTAGCTGGCGCCGCAGATGAGCACCTGGGCGCCGGCGATGTAGCGGCCCATGTTCCGCAGGGCATCGCGGGTCAGCTCGGCCACGTGCAGGCCGCGCGTATCGTTGATATTGATGGCCGTCGGCGTGATCTTGAAGACGTCGTCGCCATCCTCGAAGCCGAGGATGTGCTTATAGGCCCAGTAGCCGAGGCCGCCGTCCTTGGGCAGGCAGTAGCCGCCGACGCCGGGACCCGGGAAGATCATATTGCTGTGGGTCGGCCGCATCTTGATGGCTTTGATGACTTTGATCAGATCGACGCCGTTACGCTCGGCGAAGACGCTCCACTCGTTCAGGAACGCCAGGGTGGTCGCCCGGTAGGAGTTTTCGACGATCTTGGTCGTCTCCGATTCGATGGGGCGGTCCATCACGGTCAGCGGGAATTTCTCGGTGTTGAGCACCTCGTGGAGAAACTTGACGACGCGGTCGCGGGCTTCGGGGGTGCAGCCGGAGCAGACCCGCCAGAAGTCGCGAATGCTCGAAACGTATTCCCGGCCGGGCATGACGCGCTCGAAGCTGTGACTTAGCAGCGGGGCAGACTCGATGCCGCGCTTGGCGAACGCCTTCTTCATGATCGGCCAAGCGACGAATTCGGTCGTGCCGGGGGCGACGGTCGTCTCGATGAGCACGAGGCATTTCGGGTCGATCCGCTCGCCGATGGTCTTCATGGTGGCCTCGAGGGCGCTCATTTCCGCCTCGCCGGTGCACATATTGCCCAACTGCTGCTTGGTGTAGTCGCACTGGACGTCCACGACCACGCAGTCGGCCAGCTTCAGACAGTCGCTGGTGTAGGTGGCGACGAGCGTTTTCTTCTGGTTGACGCAACGGGCGATCATGGGATCGACCTCGGGGTCTTCCGCCTTGACAGGGGATTGGCCGCGATTGAGCAGGGGGATCTTCCAGTAGCTGCGGGGACTCGGCCGCTGACAGCCGATGACGAACTTGCCCGGTTTGCCCGTCTTCTTGTCGACGGTGTCGGCGATGATCGCGGCCATGACGGCCCCGACAAACCCAACGCCCATGACCACGACGATTTCTTTGCCCTCGGCCCGGGCCACTCCGACCAGACCCTCCAGCCGCTGGAGCTCCGCGGCGTAATCGGTGGACTTCGGCAGCTCGAATTTCTCACCTGTAGGACTGGCCGACCATTCGCTCATTCGCATGCACCTCATTGTTCCTCTACGTTGGCGTGCCCTCCGCACGGTGCGGCAACGGGCCTCCCATGTATGGACCCGACCAGTGTACCAGCAAAAAACGTCCAGGCAAGGCTTTTTTGGCCCAAGTCGTGCCGGACCGGCGGGAATCGGCAGGGGAAGGCTTGGTCCTGGAGGCCAAAAATGCTATAATGGGAGCCGACTGAGTTTACGGGTTTCTGGCCCGACTGGATGACGGCGGAGTTGGAGGAGCTCGATGCAGAAGGCATTTTGGCTCATCTTGCTGACGATGCTCGCTCTCTGCGCAGGCATCGGCTGGGCCAAGTCGTCTGCCTTTGAATACCCCAGTGCCCTCCTGGACATCTATGATGCGGATGGCAGTTGCTGGACAGGCATGAGCGCCGCCGGGACGTTCCCGGTGAGCGTCGTGCCCGCGACGTGGCTGGTCGGGCCGCCGCCCTCCGCGGAATCGGCGGTGACGCTGCCGACAGATCACTGGGTGGACTTGGCCTTCTCCGGCGCACTGGTCGGAGGCGATGGCAACGATATCGTGCTGGTCGAGACGGGCAAGGCTGGAGAGCAGGCCCTGCTCTTTGTCACCGACGGCGCGGACCAGGAGTATCTCCTGGCCAAAATCGCGATCGAGAACTCGGCCAAGCAGGACCTCAGCACCATCGGCATCAGTCTCGACGGTGTGGCGCTGCCCTTCGTGCCTCGTGCCGTTCGCTTGGTTGCCCTGGACCTGGGGGGCCAGTCTCCCGGCTTCGACTTGGGCAACCTGCGGGCCCGCGTGTCGCATGAGTGTGGTGCGAGGGCCTGTTGTCCCAATCCGGTCAGTGGGGCGACGGGAGTCAGTCCCTACACGAAGCTGACCTGGGCCCCGGGGTATGCGGCAGACCTGCATGCGCTCTACTTCAGTGAGAATGCCTCGCAGGTGAGAGCCGCCGCGGCTGAAGTGCGGTATCCGCCGCGGCCACGGGATGCGAACATGTTCGAACCACCCACGCTGGGACTGGGGCGGACCTACTATTGGCGGGTCGATGAGGTCACCGGCGCGGATCCGAATGTCGTGTTGGCGGGGGACGTCTGGTCCTTCACGGTGGCCGACCGCCTCGTGATCGACGACTTCGAGACCTACAACTTGCAGGACCATTTCCTGTACGAGACCTGGCAACCGGGCGGGTGGGCCAGCGTGTCCATCGAGCAGCACGTTGTCACGAGTTGCCGGCAATCCATGTCGCTTCGCTACCATTACGATGCCACCTGGCCGTCCGACGTCACCCGCGTATTCGAGACGCCCCAGGACTGGGTCCATACGCAGGCGCAGGTCCTGCAAATCATGCTGCGGGGCACCGCCGGCAACGGCACGAGTGGCGGAAGGCTTTACCTGACTATCAGCGATGGCCATTCCGAGCAGACGGTGCCGTACGCAGGCGAGATGAGCGTCCTGGCCGATCCGCACTGGACCGCCTGGCGGATCGCCTTGGCCGACTTCGACAAGGTTGACCTGACCAACGTGGTGAGCATTGCCATCGGGCTGCGTCCGGCCACAGCGAATTCGCAGGACCATGGCGCCGGCACGATCTATATCGACGACATTGTTCTGCGTCCGGTGCTCTGTCTCCAGAACCGGGACTCGTCCAGCGCCGCCGAGGGCCGTGCTCCGGCGGATTTGACCGCCGATTGCAGCGTCGATTACCGGGATTTGCAGCAGTTGGCAAAGGACTGGCTTTGTGACCGCACGCGCATCATCGCGGTGGCGGCCCCCAATGAGCCGATCCTCTGGTACGACTTCGATGGCGACGCCGAGGATCGCACGGGCACGGCTGACGGCCAGATTCATGGCCGCTGCAATTTCCTCCCGGGCGTGTACGGACAGGCGATTGCCTTCGCGAGCGAGGGCGATTCCGTGACGGTTCCCGAGGCGGCCAGCGTCTTCGGACGAATTCGAGAGGCGATCACGATCGCCTTCTGGCAACAGGGGTACGACTCGGGGCACCTGAACGACACGTTATGCTGCTCGGATTATGTCTACGGCCAGTCGAATCCGGCCCTCGCTATCCACCTGGGCTGTTGGCGGAACCCGGGCCAGTATCGCTGGGACTGCGGCTCTCCGTGGTCGTTCGAAAACCGGGTAGCCGGGCGGCACACAGAAAAGAGCGAGTGGACCGGCCGCTGGAACCACTGGGCGTTCACGAAAGACATCCGCACGGGCCGGATGGAGATCTATCTCAATGGCGAGCTCTACGACAGCCGGACCGGCACGGACACGCCGATCGCCGACATCACATCCTTCGAGATCGGCTCCGGCTGGTACGGCCGCTACGATGGCCTGCTCGACGACTTCCGCATTTATGACTACGCCCTTTCGCTTGCGGAAATTGCCTACGTCGCGACCCGCGGCACCGGCATCTTCCCCCAGGAATCCAACTCCCCGGCCGATCTGAACGCGGATGGAGCGGTCGATTTCCGCGACCTCGCCATCTTGGCCACAGACTGGCTGGAAACCGGCCTCTGGCCGTGAGCAGAACGGATGACCCCGGAACTGCCTTCGCCAGTCTCGTTCGTAGTGTGCCCGTAAGGGCATAGGAGGAGTTTCAAGTTTGAAGTGTCAAGTGTGAAGCAGGACGAGTTCGGCATCGAGCCTTCCTACTTCAAACTTAACACTTCACACTTCCCACCTTGAACCAAACGCCTCACGGCGTCACTACAAACATGGTCGGAGGTCTCACGGGAATGTTCCGAGCTGAACGCCAGGAATTGGCGCGCGCGGGTAGCAGCCCATCTTGAGGGCAGGACTGTCGGCCGGCACGCGCAGATCGAGCTTGGCATAGTCCTTGACATGGAACTCAGCGACCGCGCCGGCTTGGTCCAGCGACAGGTCCTTGCGAGCCTCTTCCAGGCTCGCGTAACGCCGGTGCTTTTTCCAGGTGACGCCCCAATTGAAGAGGTCCTGACCGGGGTTGGGGTAGTAGAGGTTGCTCTCGAAGGTGAGCTTGAGATCCTCCAGCGACAGATTAGCCGGCCCAGGGGGTTTCTCGGCAGGGGGCTTCTGGGCGGATTGCAGGGCCTTGGGCCAGTGGCGCTCGTCGGAGACATCGAACCAACCCCAGACCTGCGCATCCCGATTGTAGGCCAGGACATTGTGGCGGATGGTCTGGTCATGATTCCAGACGGGTTCCGATCTTCTGTTGTCGACTCTGGGAGTGCTGCGCGACTGTTCGCGGAAGTTGAAGCCTTCCTTGTTGCCGAGGAGGAGGTTGCGCTCGATCACGCAAGAGGGCGAGCTGGACAGACTGATGCCGGCAGCGGCGCCCCAGGCCCCCGGCGTATTGGCCAGGCCGTTGCCGACGATCACGTTGTCGTGGGCGTGCAGGCCGTACGAGATCTCGTAGAAGATGCCGGCATCCTCGTTGTTGGCGATGAGGCAGTTGCGGACCTCGCAATCCTCATTGCCAATATCGAACCAGATGCCGTTGCCGCGGTTCTCGGCGAAGACGCTGTTCTCAAGGACAGCCCCACGCGTCAGGCAGATCTTATCGCCCCCGGCCTCCCAGCCGCGATCGAATCCCTTGGTGTTGTTGTTCCGCACGGTGCAGCCGGTCAGCAGGAGGCCGTGGGCCCGGCTGGCCCCGAAACCGATTTGACCGTTGTGCTGAAAAGTGCAATTGCGGACGACGGTGTTCTTGCCGGTAAAAGTCGCCCCGCTCGCATTGGTATACTCGAAGATACAATCCTCGACCGTGACATGATCGCCGGAGACTTGGACAGCGCCTTGTTGTGCGTGGTTGGCGGCATAGCGAAAGCGAATGCCCTTCACGACGACGTAGTTGCCTTTGACCCTCAGAATCTGCTCGCGTGTGGAGGCCTCCACCAGAGCCTTGTTGCTGACGATCTCCTGGTTGCCGGCCGGCTGGACGTAAAGCCGCTGGGCCTCCAGGTCGGCGAAGAATGTGCCCCGACTGAGCTTGTCCCGTTCGAGCACCTGGCGGAGTGGATAGCTGTCCACGAAGACCTGCTCGCACCGCCCAATCAGGCGATGGTAGTCGTCGTTCGGGTGGGTGTAGCTCTTGTTCCATGCGACGAACTTGTGCGGCCAGGGTGTGCTGTAAATCCGCTCGCCGCCCGGAACGAGCGACCAATCTGTGATGCGGTCGGCGCCGGTGAAGGTGACGCTCTCACCCTCGGCGGCGCGGATCGTGATCGGCTGCTCCGCCGTGCCGCTTCTATCGGCGGTGACCAACTCCCGGCAGATGCCCCCGTGCAGCAACACCGTGTCCCCGGGCTCAAGGCGACTGGTGATCGTGCCGACGGCGCGGGCCTGACTATCCGGATCGATTCCGGTCAGCGCCTTGGGCGCGACATGCCAGACCTTCGCCTCAGCCTGCACCGCCAGAAGGAAAGCAAGCAGGACTAATGACGGCCATCCGTCTGAGAAGCCCGGCTCTTTTCGTCCTGCACCGACAACCCGATCCCATGCTTGCATATCGTATGTCCGCAGAAATTCACCACGTGGGGACAGAATAACCGGTTGCGGTCCACCTGACAATGGCAGGCCCACAGGGCCAACGCCAAGTCGCCCGACAGATGGGTGGCAGCGTCAAGCGCAGCTTGGCGATGGCGGACGTGTCGTGCGTAAGACCATCGCCAAGGCCTGCGGCCTTGACGCTGCCACCCGGAGCCAAGCGGTTTGAATAATTGAGGGCCTGCAAGCTACGGAACGTTCGACGCCGGCGGGGCAGAGACCATGGCCAGAGCTTGCTCCGGGTCCAGACACGCCTGTTTGAGCGGCGCGCGACTCTCGAAGCGGATGGTATCGACGTCGTGCAGTCGGTTGGTCAACGCCTGCTGTGACGTGCCATCCTCGAACTCCGCCTGCACCGGCACGGGCATCTTCAGGCTGCCCAGGCATTTCACCTGCACCTGCGTGATGTAGATGTCGCCCTTCTTATCACAGCTCCGGGAGGCGATCTCATAGGACAGGCACTTGTTGGAGTTAACCCATTGATCGAAGAACCAGCCCAGGTCTTGCCCGCTCTCCTGCTCACACACGGATTGGAACTCGGACAGGCCCAGGCGGCGCCCGGCGAACTCTCGAAGACAGCGCCGGCAAATGCGCCCGAACGTTTCCTGGCCCAGTACGCAATCCAGGGCGCTGATGATGGCGAACCCTTTGCCGTGAATCACCACATTGTTGAGGTCGAGGTTCGCCGGTACGTGCGCCATCTCCTCCTGGGACCGGAGCACTGTCGTGTCGAGCCCCTTTTTCGCTCCGTTGATGTACCGGGCGAAGAGCCCGCGGTGGCTTTCGTCGCTCAGTTTCCGCGCCCGGCAATACTCCCGGTCCGTGTAGATGCCCAGCCCGATCCACAGCCAGTCGGGATCGCCCTTATCCAGAACGTACCGGCCCCAGTATTGGTGCCCGATCTCGTGGGCCGTGATCCAACGCCAGTGGATCTCGGGCTTGTCCTTCATCCGCCCCATGCCGTGGATCACGATGATGCTCGTGGTCATCGGATACCCTCCCATGGGCTCTTCGTCCCCCGGGACGATGGCCAGGGTCGGATAGGGGTAGAACCCGAATCGTTCTCGATAGAAGTTGATGACGTCAACGGCCGTATCGACCAGCAGTTGAGCGCATTGCTTGTCGTCAGACTTGTACAGGCAGCGGACAGGCACGTCGCCGGCCCGGCTCTCCAGGACTTCGTAGTCCCGGCCGAGCCAGATGCCAAAGGAGGGCGCCCTCTCCTGACGATAAGCCCCGCTCTTGGCGTCCAGCCGGCCACTGGTGACGATCGCGTACTCCTGGGGCACGCTCAGCTTGACTTCGTAGTCGTTGTGGCTGTCACAGCCCCACCAAAGCTGTGGATAGCAGTCGCCCAGCGGCAGTTCTCCCATTTGTTCGGGTGGCACGGGCGCGCGGATGCCGAACTCGACCTCCAGGGTGACCGATTCACCGTGGCGGACTGGCTCCGCCAGCACGAAATCCTGTGGGAAGGGCTTGGTGGGCCCTGCCAGGTCCACAGGCTGACCGTTGGCAGTGACGACCAGGGTCTGAGTGGCGCCCTCCTGCCGCAACCAGGTAAGCGCAAGAGTCTGGATCGGGCCGGATGTTGTGTTGACGAAACGGATGGTCTCCTTGCCTTGGAGGGAGGCCTGTTCCGCCAGCTTGATCGTATATTCGATTCTGTAGCTCACCCGGGGCGGTCGGCTCGGGGTCCAGAATGTGATCGGGGGCGTGCGCGGTGCATCGGTGCCGGCAACGCCCGGGCCTGCTGTCAGCGCGAGAGCGGCCACGGCGTAAATCAGTTGGACAAGGACTCTGGTCATTCTTATGTCTCCTTAATGGTTCGGTACTACTACAGAGCTTCGCGTCACACGCACACCCGGCGGCGGATTCACTCAGCGGTGTCGTTTGTCGACGATGGTCGCCCCGGCGGGGGCCTGGAAATCGAAGATCCCCTCGGGCAAAGCGGGGTTGTACACGATCTGCTGGACGTCGAAGTAGGGGACGCCAGCGAAATCGGGATTCTGCCAGACTTTGGCACGAAGGGGCAGCTTGGACTGGAGGTCAAAGTGATACTCGTAGGACTGCCCATCGTGCAGATTGCGGGCCTTCACGATGACGCAGCCTCGTCCCGTGGTGGGATCCGTCCGGTATTGCTCGCGCCACTCTTCACAACTGTTCTTCACGTCCCGGAAGTAGTCGCCGTTGACCCAGGGCCGACAGTAGAGGCCAACGCCGTCCTCCATCATCGCCAGGTTCTGGGCTGGGTCGTAGGTGTGCGTCGTGCCCTGGGCCTCGTTGACAATGACCAGATATCCGGAGGCGGTTTGTATCCGCATATCGCCGGAGCGCGTGCCGTCTCGATTGGGTCGAGCCCAACACTCGGCCTGGACGGCGGTTTTGCCGTCGAGGGAGAAGATTCCCGACCCATAGATCGCCCGGAACCCATCAAGGGCGGCGATTGTCTGTTCAATCGCCCAAGCCGGCTCTCGAAATGTTTCTGACATGACGATAGAGAGCACCACGGCCAGCCCGAGCACGGCCGCCACCGCCCATTTCCTATGGCGGACCTGTGAAGGTCGCCTCTGGGGCTGCTGTTGCCGGAAGTCCTGGTGTGCCTGCAGGATATCACCGAGGACCTGCCGATCTCGGGCGGCACTCGTGTCGATCTCCACGCACCTGATAAACTGCTCGACGTCTTGTCTGTGGCTCATATCAGATTTCTCCGTCCAAGAGGGACCGGAGCCTATCCAGGCCGTAACGATACCGGCTCGTCACCGTGTTGATTGAAACGCCCTGTGATTTGGCAATATGCCGAAATCGCATGCCAGCCTGCAGATGCAGGATGACGACCTCCCGCTGCTCATACGCAAGCTGCGCCAGGGCTTCGTTGAGCTTGGCCAACTGCTCGCTGCCAATAATCCAGCGCTCGGGCCCCGGCTGGTCGGCGGCGCGCGCCGACCTCGTCGAGACCGCTCGTCCGTCGCTGTCGCTGCACCTTATTCGTGTTGCGCACCCGGTTTACGACGCACGTCGCCAGGAAACTCCGCAGGTTTCCCCGCAAGCCCAGCTTCTCGGGCGATTGCGCTAATTGCACAAAGACATCATGGACGACATCCTCCGCGGCGGTCGTTTCATGGAGCAGACCTGCGGCGATTCGGAGCAGACTCTTGCTGTGATCCTCGTAGATCCTGGCCAAGGCGCGGCTGTCGCCCGAGCGGAACCTCCAGATGAGCAGCATGTCCTGCAAGATAGACGTTTCTGAGACTCCCGGGATAAGATACTCTTTGCCTGTAGCACAATTAGACCCCCCGTTTTCGTCTGAGGAAAATGAAATTGCGTCGGTTTTTCTCCGCAGGACCCCGGGCACATCGCCGACAATGGGAGCAAGGCCATTGAAAACGGCGCGCCGATGCGGTATGATGCCAGGATCGTTTTCGGGGCGTGTGCACCCAAGAGGGGGGGCTGAGAATCACAATGCCGATGCGAATCACGTATGGAAACACAACGTCATAAGTTCTGGCGGTTCGTCGATTACGTCCGACCTTATTGGAAGTACCTGCTCCTGGCGGTCGCCGGGGGCATCGTCAAATTCACGGTGCCGCTGCTGGTGCCGCAGGTCACGCGGCATTTGCTGGACAACGTCTTTCTCAACGAGGCGTTGACGGGCAGCGTGAAAATGCGCGAGCTGCTGCTCTATGCGGGCGGGATGATCGCTATCTTCCTGTTCATCTACGCTCCATTCGTCTACCTGCGTCATCTCTATGCGGACAAGGCCAGCAACCGGGCGGTCTTCAACATGCGGTGCGACCTCTATTACCGCATCCTGCGAATGTCCGCGTCGTTCTTCCACCGCAACAGGACCGGCGCGATCATGACCCGCCTGATCAGCGACATCGCCCTGGCCCAGAACCTCGTCGGCACCGCCATTACGAACATCTGGATGGATGCCATCGCGGTCGTAGTGATTCTCTACTTCCTGCTACGGATCGACGTATTGACCACCGTGGTGGCCCTCGCGACGTTCCCTGTGTACCTGTTCTTCTTCCGGCAGTTCAGCGACAAGATCCGGGCCGTAACCCGGCAGCTTCAAGATGAGCTCTCAACAATGAGCAGCAGCGCCCAGGAGCGGATCGCCGGTAGCGTTGTCGTCCATGCGTTTGCCCAGGAGCGGACGGAGAAGCAGCGCTTCGAGGCGGATTCCGAGCGGCTATTCGCGACGAACATGCGGCGGATCCTCATGCAGAGCCTCAACCAGTCTATCACCGGGACACTGGTGGGCATCTCGCCCCTGATCGTTATCTGCTTCGGCGGCTATCGCGTGATCTCAGGGCACATGACGGTGGGGGAGCTCATCGCCGTGACGATGTATCTCTCGCCCCTGTATCTGCCGTTGCAGCGATTCTCCGAGCTGAATGTGGTCTACGCCAACGCGATGGCGGCGCTCGACCGCATTTACGAGATCATGGACGAGAAGCCCGAGATCGTCGACAGCCCCGGCGCGGTCGATCTGCCCCACATCCAGGGTGGCGTAGAGTTCGACCGGGTCCGCTTCTCGTACAACGAGAACTGTCCCGTTCTGCGTGATGTGTCATTTCGCGTGCGGCCGGGCGAGCGCGTGGCTCTGGTAGGTCCCAGCGGCTCGGGCAAAACGACGATCATCAGCCTGATCCCGCGCTTCTACGATATCCACGGCGGCCAGCGCCAGCGGATCACCATCGCCCGCGCCTTTCTGAAAGACCCCAAGATTCTGATCTTGGACGAGGCGACCGCCAACCTCGACCCGGAGTCCGAGCACCTGATTCAAAATGCCATGAAGCGTCTCGTCATCGGCCGGACCACGTTCATCATTGCTCACCGTCTCGCGACGATCATCAACGCCGACCGCATCCTGGTCCTCTCCGCCGGCAAAGTGGTCGAATCCGGCACGCACCGCGAACTGCTCGCCAATGGCGGCCTCTACCGCGACTACCACCAAAAGCAGTTCGCCTCCGCCGAAGCCAACTGACCGCCGGCCTTTATCCACTGGTTTGCCTCCACGGAATCTCGGTGGCGTAGAGCCAGGGGCACTCTACTCTTCCACTTCGTCCCAATCGACATACTGAGGCGGGCTTTCGCCGGTCCGTTTCGTCACCTTGGGGAGCTTGCCTCGCCCAACCTTCTCGTCAATGGACACGACGTTGATCTGATGCCACCAGTCATCGCCGAAGTCGAACCAGTAACCGAAGGCCTGGCCCACCTTTAGGCCCAACGATTCAATCGTGGTGTCATGGACATCGCCGGCGGGCTTCCTGCCGGAGACAAGCTCGTTCGTGTCCGCGTGCAGCACGTACCGGCGTGCCTTGGGGTCCATCGGGCCTTTACCGCCGATTTGGAACTCATACATGTGCTGCTCTTCACGGCCAAACGCGTCGAAGATCGCGTAGTGGAGATCCTCCAACGTCTGATCCCCGCGAATCTGAATGGTTCTCGAGATCACTCTGTTCTTCTTGGCGAACTTCCTGGCAATCGGCCCACTGATGATGAAGACCTCAAGTGTGTAGAGGCGTCTCTTGCTGCCAGCACGCCTTGCAGCCGGCTCCTTCGTCTGAACCCACGGCGTCATGCTATCCTCCCTGTTCTCAACACCCGGAGCTCTCTTCGTTCGTAGCGGGGATGATAGCACGATGGCTCGGTTAAGACGATGAGCATATTGCTACAACGATTGCTCAAACCGTTATGAATCCGCGTCAATAGCGCTGCAGGAGGTCCAGCATCTGGCGGTCGAGCTTGTGGCCGCGGAAGTCCTCGTATTGCACGTCGGCCCGGCCGCTGTCCAGCACACCGAAGGAGCCGCGGAAGTTCCAGAGGGCCCAGCCGAACCCGGCCTGCTGCCAGTTCTTCAGGCAGTCCTCCAACCACCGCAAGGTCACGTCGTGGGGCGTCTGGTTGAACGCGCCGCACTCGCCTACCACAACGCCAACGCCAGCTTCCTTGAGCTGGACCCAGGGAGAGACATACTTGTCCCAGAGCCACTGCCGGTCCATGGCGGCATCGCTCTGAAATGCTCCGGCGGGGCTCGACGGGTCAAATCGCAGGGTACGGCTGGGGTCGCCCCAGCGGGGACTGACCCGCAGGGAGAACGACCGCCCGTCCGCCAGTTGCAGCCCGATCTCCGTGATCGTCAGCCAGTCGCCGACCGTGTTGTCCAGCCGAATCTGCCGTCGGCACGCGGGGATGGGAATGACGAACTCCTGGTCGTAGATGTTCTGGTAGATGTTCCACTGCGGCATGTACACGACCTGCTTCCAGGGCCCCGTCCCCGGCCCCGGCTTGAAGTCCCGCGACCAGAGGGCCCCGCCTCCGCGATCCACGGAGACCTCCAGCCGGCCGGCACTTGACACGGTGCCCACGCGAACCCGAAACGTGAACGCCGACGGCAGGTTCGCCTCGATGATCATCGGAGACTGCATGTCTTTCTTCTCAGGTCCATACAGATAGCCGGCCCATCCCAGCGGCTCCGGCCACACGGGCAGGGGCCACTGGTCCGATCCCGTGACCCAACTGGCCTGGTAGTGGGTCAACGAGGCGGGCTGATACCCGCGCGTGGCCTGGGCTACACCGATCGGCATCAGGTCCCAGCACGGCGTCACGCCGCCATCGAGCCCATCCGCAATGATCAGGCGATTAGGGTCCTCATCATGGATGGCCTTGACCAAGAGCCCCACGACCTTGGCATAGCCAGCGGCATCCACGCCGGAAGGCTCATTGAGCAGATTGAAACTCAGGCGGCTGTTGGGTATGCCTTTGCAACGCCTGGCGAAACGGGCCCAGTGCATGGCGCAGACCTTCTGGGTGACGATATCCGTCCACAGGCTGGTGGGCTCGGGCGGGCTGGCCACCGTATACCCCGGCGCCCGGTGGAAATTGAGACAGACATGCACGCCATAGCGGCGTCCGTACTCGACGGCTTGGTCCACCCATTGGAAGGTGGTCTCGTTGAACTGGGTCCAGTCGCCGCCTTTGATCCAGACGCGGTAGTCCATCGGCAGGCGCACGAAGTTGAATCCCAACTCCGAGATAAGCCGAAAGTCGTCTTCGCGAAACGGCCCGGTAGAGCTACCCTGGTAGAACATGTCCAGCAGATTGAACCCGCGCCAGCGCGGCAACTCCCGGGCCGCAGGCTCAGGCTGCGCCAGGGTCACACTCTGGACCATCCCCCAGACCAGCGCTGCCATCCAGATCTGTTTCATCATCGTCTCCTTGCTTTCTCACAGCGCGTCTGCCATTCCTCTCTCCCGGTCGTCGCTTGGCCCTGTCCGGGTGGTCAACAATGACGAATCAGGCGCATTTCGATCGCGCGCTTGCCCGTCTATTCGGGCTGCACCTCGGGTGGCAGCAACAAGGCGATAAACTCGTACAGCCCCTGCGCCGCAGACAAGGCTCGGTCAAACTGCTCTTGAGTCGGCTCCGTGACAGGTCCAGGGTAACGATAGAGGCGAGCGTAGGGTGTCAATTCGATTCCCACATCTACCCATTCTGCGAATCTCTGAGCACAGGACATCGCTGAACGGATCAATACCTCGATATCATGGACTCGCTCCACTTCCTGGTCGCAGAAGACCAGGTAGCCTTTGACAGCCTTCTCCGCTGCTTGTTGACAGTGATAGACAGCGGTATCAAGCAAAGGCGGATTGCTTGCGGCCAAGACGCGTGCCGAAGCCAAATCATGCTTCGCCTTGAGGAGCCAACTGCGCACGAGTTGAGCTTTGGCATCGGTCATACAGCACCTTTCCCTGGTGAGCGATTTTGTACTCCAGGGACGCCCGCACGTCTCTGAAGAAATCGAACTCCGCACGGGTCTTGACGAGAACGTCCTTGGCGATGTCGAGACCGCTCAGGCAACGGTGACCAAGCACTGAGCGCTCGTAGTCCGTCAGGTCGCTATCCGAGACGATCACCATTAAATCGATGTCGCTGCTGGATGTTGGCACGCCCCAGGCTTGTGAGCCAAACAGGACAATCTGCTCCGGCTGAAACTGCTCAACCAAGCGTCGTGTTACCTCATGCAACAGATGGTCATTCACTGTCTTCATGTACACCCTCCTTGGCACGATCAAGGCGCCATTGTGCTGCGGTCAACACTTCCTTAGTGAAAAGCGGCGCGAATTGCGCCTCCAGCATGATCGATTCCACGGACAACTCTGGATAGCCCATCTCGACGATACGGCGAAGGCCGTCCTGAATCTCGCCAGACTCGACAAGGAGTCTGGCTGTGCTTTTGCCGCCGTGAATATCGATCATTTCCGTAATACGAGTCGGATTGTAGCCCAACCTGATTGACTCACGGATGGAGTCACACAACCGCCTTTCAAACTCGAGTTCCAGAGGGTCCATCTGTGCTCTCCGGACGCCTGCAAAAGGGACGCCTTGCTTGCCATAGCCACAGGGCATCTCGTTACTGCGTCAATCTGCCGGTCCCATCATTTCTTGACGATGCCGCGATCATCCAGGAATTCCACCGGCCCTTTGTTCTTTCCGTGTTCCCACATGAGGGAGAAGAACCAAATACCGCTCTCGCCTATCCAAAAATCGGCGGGCGTAAAGCGCATTTTCGACCCAGCAGGCTTCTTGCGGCTCTCCGGAGTGTACTCTGCCGGCCAGCCGAAGATCTCACCCTGCCACGGTTTTCCGGCCGCGTGGAGATGACTGGCGAAGGCCCTGACTTCGCTCAAATCTGGGATGACGACCGGCAGGACAGGCGAATCGCCTGTCCCTCGTGGGATTTTCGCCTTAACCGTTAGCACGTCTGTTCTGCTCCTCTTCCCAAGCGTTCAACAGAAAATCAAGGTTGTCATGGATGATCCGTTCAATCTCGCGGAGATCCACGGGTTTGAATCTCCCTGCACGGGCCATCCTCACGGGGTCCAGCCAGTACTTCGCTTCTTGCCCTTCCTTGCCAACGTGGACGTGTGCCGGTTCATCAAGATCGGCTTCATAGAACCAGAACCTATAACCCCTAACGCGCAGGACAATAGGCATACGACTCCTTCTCAGAGGGCCTGACTGCAATGATAGCACCGCACGCCAGTCAATGCAACCAAATCGGCGCTACAAGGGCAGGGGGAGTCTATTCTTCCGGCTCGGCGGCGACGGCGACGCGGTCCTTGGTGATTTCGGCGATGAGGGCGGTCGCGTAGCAGCCGGAGTCGAGCTCGAAACGGAATTCGAGGTAGGGGCCGAAGTCGTCTTTGCCGGAGGTCACACTGGCGTCACGCGGCTGGAAACGCACCGGGCGGCGGCCGCCGCGCGAGCCGAAATGCTTCATCCGGCGAAAGTCGTCGTCGTTCAGGTCCTCGCCATCGAGGATGGGGTTTTCGATCGCGCCGGCGGGGCCGGTGAGCTTGGTGGTTCGGCCGCCCCAGAGGGGGCCTGTAGGACTGATCTCGAAACGATCGCAGCGCGGCTGCTCTACCTCGGGCTGCTCGACGTGGAAGCAGGCGCCGTTCTTGTGCAGATAGGCCATGTCGCCCAGGAGCAACTTGTCGATGTCAGGCATGCGGGCGGCGAGGACGCGATTGAACAGGTACGACTGGTACGCAGAGATGTAGAGGGCCTTGAGATGCTTGTCGATCAGGTAGAAGACTTTCTTCGGGTTGCCCTTGCCGGCCAAGACGCGCAAGGAGCGTCGCTGGTCGAAGAACTGGCCCGGCCACAGCTTGGCTGCTTCTTCGTAGCGGCCCTGCTCGTATAGAGCACGAGCCTGGAATACGGGTGGGGTATCCAATTCCTTGTCAGGATGGCCCAGGAGTAGATCGACAAAAGCCTTCATGTCGTTCTTGAGGATGGCCTTGCCGAGCAGGTGGTTGTCCTGGTGATTGCCGAACCGCTGGGGACCGAAGTAATTCGGCACGCCGCGTCGGCTCAGGGTGGACAGCCCCTGCTGCGCGACCTGGGCCGCCTGTGGCAGGGGCAGGGCCAACTTCCGGAGACGGACAGCGAAGCGGTTGCCCGCCAGGTGGCCGGGCTTGAGCTTGTTCGTATGGCGGGTAGTTCTCAGCACGCGGACGTCGGGGAACGCCACATGCTCGACCTGCTCGGGCGAGACATGCTCGATGGAGATCCACTGCCGGGCGACGGCTTGCGCGTCTTTCAGCCCCGCCAAGCCGATGTCCCGGCGTGAGACGTTCAGGGCGCGGGCCACGCGGTCCAGGGCCTCCCGCGTGCCGATCCCCTTCTTCTCGATCAGGGTGTAGATGTGCGTGCCGGAGCCGCTGGCCGGATAGAGCGGTAGCTCCTCCACGAAGAAATCCTCCGGCCGGCTCTTGATGATGCCGCCTACGCCGGGCAAATCGGTCGTAAGAAATGGTAGTGAATTCTGCATAATCTGTTATAAGTACATCGTTTTCCGCGAATGTGCAAGGAAACCTGCGTGTTTGGATTCAAAGATCGACGGCGAAAGAAGATCGCGAACGGGCCCTTCCCGGAGGCGTGGCTGGTACTGCTCAGGAAGAACGTGCCTCTCTATAGCCGGCTGCCTCAGGCCGACCAGGAGGAGTTGCGGCGGCATATCCTCGTTTTCATGGCCGAGAAGCGCTTTGAGGGCTGCGGCGGGCTACGGATGACCGATCAGATCCGGATCACCATCGCCGCTCACGCCTGCATTCTCCTGTTGCACCGCAAGACCGACTACTACCCCGGTCTGAAATCCATCCTCGTCTACCCCCGGGCCTACGTTGCCGCCAACACCCACCACTTCGTCGCCGGCACCATCGTCGAAACGGACGATGTCCGGCTCGGGGAATCGTGGCACCACGGCTCGGTCGTCCTGTCCTGGGATGATGTGCGGCGCAGCGCCGCCGACGTGCAGGACGGCCAGAACGTCGTCTTTCACGAGTTTGCCCACCAGCTCGACAGCTCCGGCGGGCGGGGGGATAGCACGCCGGTGCTGCGGGACCGATCGAGCTTCATCGCCTGGGCCCGGGCGTTGGGGGAGGATTTTGAGAACTTCCAACGCGATATCGAGGAGGACCGGGCGGAGGTCCTGGACGAATACGGAGCGACGGACCCGGCGGAGTTTTTCGCCGTAGCGACCGAGTGTTTCTTCGAAATCCCGCAGGATCTGCAACGAACGTATCCGAGGCTCTACGACGAATTGAAGCGGTTCTACCAACAGGACCCGGCGACCTTCGGCTAAGAACCGCCAGCTTCGCTATTTACAATGTCAGCTTCACCAATTACTATATGGCGTTGCCCGTCGGGCGACATTCGTCAACGCGTAGGGTGGGTTCTTAACCCACGCGTCGGGTGCGCATCGATCGGGAAGACGCTATCTGGCGTCGCTCGCGGGCGACGCTCGCAAATGGTAAATTGTAAACAGTAGATCCGACCGGAAGGGCCGTCATGGAGAACCATCGTAACAGTAATCGCAAGAAGAAAAGAAGCCAGGGGTTCCGCTCGCGCCGGGTGACAAAAGGGGGGCGCAAGGTGCTCAACCGCCAGCGCGCGCTCAAAGCGGGCCTCAAGAAACGCAAGCCCGGCAAGGGGATTAAGAAGAAGAGTTAGGAAGACGGTCGGCCGCATTGGTAACGAGGCCGGGAGCCGTGTCAATCGGCCTTCATTCGCGTCTTGAGCAACTCCTCGATGTCGCTGATTCGGCTCATCGAGAGCATGGATCGGGCGAGGGCTTCGGCTTCGGGGGCGGGAACCGCCGTGATCGCCTGCTGGGTGCGCAGGAGAAAGATCGGATCGACACTGAAGGCTCTGACGCCGATGCCCAGCAGGAAAGGGATGTATTGCGTCTGATGGGCCATGTCACCGCAGACAGATAGCTCGCGGCCGTTCTGGAGGACCGCGCGGGCAATCCGGTTCAACACCCGCAGCACGGCCGGATGGTGCGGCAGGTAGAAATCCGCCACGCTTTCATTCGTCCGGTCCACCGCCAGCATGAATTGAATCAAGTCGTTCGTCCCGATAGAGAAGAAATCCACGTCACGCGCGAAATCTTCGATCAGATCGACCACGGAGGGTAGTTCCACCATCATGCCGAGCTTGGGCTGGTGGTGGTGCTCGATACCTTTCTTGCCCAACTGGTCCAGGCACTCGCGGACGACATCGGCGGCTTCTTGAAACTCATCGAGAGAGGAGATCATCGGGAACATGATGTGCAGATCGGCGCCTGCCCCGGCCCGCAGAATCGCTCGGATCTGCTCGGCGAAGACGGCCTTGTTCTGGAGGGAGAAGCGGATAGATCGCATGCCCATCGCCGGGTTCTGCTCCTTGATATCATGGTAGTAGGACAGGATTTTGTCGCCGCCGGCGTCGAGCGTCCGGAGCGTCACCGGCTTTCCCGGCATGGAGTCAACGAGCTTGCGGTAGATGACGTACTGCTCCGCCTCCGTCGGGAACGTCGTCCGAATGATGAAGGGAAACTCCGTTCGGTACAAGCCGACGCCGTCACAGTTCAACTCCCGGGCCACCTTCAGGTCACTGAGCAGATTGATATTGGCCAACAACAGCACGCGGACGCCATCGGCGGTCTGCGTAATTGGCTTCATCAGGTGTTTCTGGTCGTCGAGCGTCAACCGGGCCCGCCGCTGGGCCTGGAATCGCTCCAGCACCTGCTCGTCCGGATCGACGAAGATGTTCCCCATCTCGGCATCGACAAGGACCGGGGTGCCGTCTGGCACGTTCAGCAGTTCGAACGCATCCATAATGACCATCGGCATGGCCAGGGACCGGGCCAGAATTGCGATATGAGAGGTGACGCCGCCACCCACCAGGACGATGCCGGCGGCGCCTTCCGACGAAAGCTTGAGCAAGTCGGAGGGAAAGAGCCCGCGGGTAATGATGACGTGGCCCCGGTAGACATTCGGCTCTTCGCCCCGGCTGAGCAGATTGCTCACGAGCCGCAGGGCCAGGTCTTCGATGTCGTTGGCCTTCTCACGCATATAGGGGTTGCTGTTGGCGAGGAAGCTCTGCATGTAGTCGGTCGCGACGTCGGCAATCGCCACCGGGGCGTTGACGCCGCCTTCAATCCGTTGCGTGATCTTGCCGGTGAAATCCTGGTCCTTGAGAATCATCAGGTGGGCGGCGAAGATCAAAGAGGCGGCGTCGGAGAGCTTGTGCTCCACATGCTCCTGGAGCTTTTCGAGCTGATGCTCCGTGTAGGATACGGCATTGTGAAAGTCTTTCAGCGTGTAGACGCGGTCGAACTCCTGGTGCGGCACCAGGGCCAGACTCTTGTGCTTGTCCAGGACCAGAGCGGGGCCATAGGCAAACCCCTCGGCGGCTACTTTGCCCCTGACGAACTTGAGTTCTTCCGGCAGCCTCTTGACGGCGGCCGGGGCCTGGTCGTGCATTCCCAGCAGGAACTGCGCATTCTCGATGAGGTTGGCGAGTTGGGAAGCCGCCGTCTCCAGGGCGCTGATATCGGACGGCTCGTAGCATTGGGCCGCGTCCCGCTGGAGGACCAGAACGCCCATTTTCGAGACGCCGCGTGCGATGGGCACAGCGAGAAAGGCGTTGTACCGCTCCTCGAAAATGCCGGGAAAGAACTTGTAGTTGGGATTGCGGCTGGCGTCCGCCTCGCAGATCGGCCGCATCTCTTGGAGGGCTAACCCGGCCAGCCCTTGGCCGAGCTTCAGATGCACCCGGCCGACGGACTCCGGGTTCAAGCCCTGGGTGGCACGCAGGGTCAACTCCTGCGTCTGAGGGTTGTAGAGATAGATCGAGCAGACGGTGGACTGGGTCCGCCGGGCCACCATTTCCACGGCCCGGTTCAGCAGCGTTTCGATGCTGGCGCTCTCGCGAAAGAGATGGCTCAGCTCGCTGATGTCATACAGCAATTCCTGGCTATTCACTAAACTACCATCGTCCTTTCCGCGCTCCTGCGAGCCTCGGCCTCTTTCAGTGTCTACTCCAGGCAGGGCGGCCCGGTTCATCGGGCCAAGTCAGGCAGCATCAGGGCAACGCTAAGGCCATTCGGGCATATGCTTATCATTGTGTCTCCCTAACAGGGCTCCAGGCGGGGGCGCCTCCTGTGCGGCGCCGCCGGGTCGTGCCGCATAGGATACCATGCGGGGGCGCCTCTCCACAACGGGGGTAAGCCCAGGATGGAGGCAGGCTGAAATCTTGTGGATTTTCTCCGGCACCGACGCCACAATAAAGCCCATATTTGGAGCGGACGTGGCCGCTCGATGATGAGAGCTTACCGACGGGGGTGGGTACATCATTTGCCCTGTTGCAGAAGCAGCCGCCCCTAAAGACGGAGTGATCGAGTCAGTCCCGATTTGTGTCGTGACGCTCGACGATCAGAAAGGACTTTGGAAAGGATGAGGTCTACTATGGGAACCAGGAGTATGAAGTGGGTGTTGATCGTGGCCTGCCTGGGCCTGGTGGGGTGTACCCCGGAGAAGACGGCGCCCCAGAAGGAGACGACCAAGAAATCTACTGCGACCAAGCAGTCCAGCAGTACCACCGGCCAACAGACCACGCCCGGCACGAGCAAGGGCACGGCCGGAACCTCCAGCAGTACGGGGACGGCGCCGAAGGATCAGAAACCGGCCAGCGGCACAACGACCGTTCCGCCGACCCAGGCCACGGCCCAGCAAACCGCGCCGGCGGCCGAACCCGCTCAGGAGCCGAAGCGACCGGATGTGATCTTCGTCCCGACGCCGCCGCAGGTGGTGGCGAAGATGCTGGAACTGGCCCAGGTGACGAAGGATGACGTAGTTTATGACCTCGGCTGCGGGGACGGCCGTATCGTCGTGGCGGCCGCCAAGCTGGGCTGCAAGGCGTATGGTTTCGACGTCGATCCGCAACGGATCAAGGAGTCCAAAGAGAACGTCGAGAAGAACGGCGTCGGCAGCCTGGCCACGATCGAGCAGAAGGACATTTTCACGCTGGACCTGAGCAAGGCCAACGTCGTCACTTTGTACCTGCTGCCCAGCCTGAATGTGAAGTTGATTCCGCAACTGGAGAAGCTCAAGCCGGGTTGCCGGATCGTCTCGCACGACTTCGATATGAAAGGCGTCACGCCGGACAAAGTCGTGGAAGTCGATGGGGATGGCGGTTACGAGCACACCGTCTACTTGTGGACCACGCCGCTGAAGAAGGAAGCCCCGAAGGAATAGCGACCCGCTGCGTCCTGGGGTCCCACACCTACAATGGGCGGCAGTGGCAAGCTGAGCAATACCTGAGCCCAGTTGACTCTCGTAGAACAAGCCTGTCACTGCCGCCCTGATCCTAGCCGATGATGACTCTTCGAAAACCAGGAGGGATTGCGGCGGCTTTTAGGCAATCCCTCCTGGGGTCGTAGGTCTCAGACATGATTTACAGGGAACGCCGGGTTCGAAGCCAGCTTACCGCCGCCGCACCGAGACTTGCCAGCAGAAACGCCCCGGGGGCCGGGATGCAGACTGTGTCGGCATGGATGCTGTCCAGCGTGGCTGCTGCGCCGGTCGCCGCCGGGACAATGGAGAACTCGATCTCCTCCCAAGCCGGGTTCGGCCGGATGCGCCAGCCGAAATCGGCCCCTGTGCCTGGGCCCGGTCCCTCCAAGAACTCATAGGAGAAAGACGACGCCCGGCCGTCGATGGCGACGACGCCGGTCGGCGCGATGGTGCCCGATCCGCTCACGTCCACCCAGACTTCCTTGAACGCATTCGGGGCCTTGAAGTTGTTCATCTTCAGATGGACGTCGATCTGGGTGGCGCTGGAGAAGGAATCCCCGACGCGGTCATACGCGAGGTCGGTGCCACTGAGGGCCATCACCGCGAGGGGCTCGCTGACCACGCCCGCCGGGAAGGCGGCCGCTTCGCTCGTATCGGCATCGAACGCCTTACCGCCAGGTACCTGGATCTCGATGACGTTGCTGGGCTCGAAACCCCAGAGCATGTGGATGCTGCCCGGGTCTCCCTCATTCCAGAAGCCGAGGGAAGAAGCCCCCAGGGAAGGCACCGCTGCCAGTCCACAAAGAAGGACGACAATTGTTAACCGGTTCATGTTTTCCTCCGTGATGTCAATAGGACGCAGATGTTGGTGAGCTTGCGCAATCTAAGGATGTCGCGACCTGCGTCGGCGGGCCGCGAGCGCACCCGGCCGACGGTGCCGTCACCGGCTCGTGACGGCGTTCGTCTCTCCCAGGGACACGGGCCCCAACGGAGGGCGTCGCGACATGAAAGCCGAGAGGCCGCCCGACCCCAGGGGGGGACGAATTGTCCCTGCCCAAGGCCCGGTGGGAACGCGGTGTGCTGTCTGTCGTTGGACTTTCGTACATGTGACTCTCATCTGCGGCCGGCGGTACCTGAGCGAGAGGACGAGCGAGCCTGGTGATGTCACGTTTAGGAGTGGCGTCTTCGTGCGTTGGACCGAACGACGGAGCGCTTAACGCTGCCTGCTGGCACTCTGGTCAACGGCGCATGCCAACCATGAACTCCCCCGAAACCCGTGCACTTTTCTCCCCATGCCTTCCCGTACTGGCCGCCGGTAGTACTCCGACCGCGCTTGCTTCTACCGAACGAACCCCCCATGATCGTCTGCCCGGCCGCCGACGCCGCTACCTTGTTGGGCACCGTCGACGGCTCGGTCTTTTGTTTCTGTACTTGCCACTCTATACCGAGGTGCGTGGGCGGGAAGTAGGCGAAAACCGCAATGTCGCTGGCCAAGAAGCTTACTTACGCTGGGGCACGGGCCTGGGCTTCCCTTCTGGAGGCGGCGGGTCATTCAGAATCACGAGTGTGGGCGTGCCGGGCGGCCCTACCGCTGGTCGGCTGAGCCGGCCGACGGGGGAGCGCATTTGAGGGTTCGACGGCTCCGAATTACGCAAAACCCCACTTCCTGGCGGCCCCCGTCCTCGGTAAGAGTGGCGGTAAGCGGGCGGTGGAGGCGTTGACCCATCGCGCGGGATCGGGAGACGTGGGAGTGAGCATCACAGAATCACCGATTCTTATGTTGGCATTGCAGGCAGTGTTGGGCAGCGGCGCAAGATCCTCCCTCTCTTGGGCTGAGACGCTGTTGCCAGAATTGTGGAGCGGCCCGCGGGGCCACACTGTTTAGGAGATTCTTCGATGAAGAAGATGGCATTAGCGTTATTGATCGGGGCCGTGCTCTTGGGCTCGATCGGCTGCCGCAAGCAAAGCACGCCACCGGCCGGCAAGAAACAGACCGCCGCGCCAAAATCGGGCCAGCCGGGGACGGCACGCTCGGAACCGCCGACGACGGTAGGCGGGCAACAGGCCCCGGCGACGGGCACGGCCCAGCAGCCACCGGCCGGCAAGCAGCCGTCGGGGAAAGCCGGCGAGCCCAACCAGTCCACCTCCGCGCGTGCTCCCTCGCCGCAGGGCGTGACGACGGTCGCGGCAGACATCTCGACCCAGGCCTACATCCAGGGATCGGAGCAAGCGATCACCGCCCTGCAGGAGAAGATGAGCACTCTGCAGTCGCAGATTGGCACTCTCAAGCCGGAGTCGCAACAGAAGGCGCAGCAGCTCCAACAGCGATTCCAGCACGATCTCACCAACGCCCGGACCGCTTTGGACAAGGCAAAGACCGCCAGCGGCGACGCGTTGCGGGAGTCCAAGGCCACCGCGGACAAGGCCTTGAGCGATGCGACGGCGGCCCTCACGGACCTTCAGTCGTACCTGGAGTCTCAGACGCAGGCAACAAAGTAGAAGTATAAGAGGATGTGCACCCGTGCCGCCCGTCTGTGGGAGGAATCCCTTGCCTCGCAGACGGGCTGACCGCGTATCCGGGCCGCGTAATGATGCGGATGGTGCCTCTACAAGCACGGGCCGCCGGGGAAAGCCGCTTTGCCCCGGCATTGTGCTCCTCAATACGGCTCACGGAAAGAGGTGCAACACGGGTTTACTGCACCGGGCGATATTGTTCCTGATCATGGCACTAATTGCCCACGCAGTCTCAGAAATCGCCAAGACTCTGTTCATCATTTTCTTCGTGATCGTCGTCATCCTGCTCGTCACCTCCCTCCTGCGTGATGAACCGCCGAGATCGCCTTGAGCGACGGTGACGACCGCATGAGAGCTCGGACAGCGGCCGGAGGATGACGGCGTATGCCATTCGCTCGCCAGATGGGCCGTCCCAACCTTCACCGCTGGTCCGCAGGCGAATGCCTCATGCGTCATTTTGGTTTGACGATTCCGTTGCGACGCGGTATTCTCCCGAATGGCAGGCGAAGTTTTCGACGCTTGGCCTAGGAGCGTCCGTAGCTCAATTGGATAGAGCCTCGGTCTTCGGAAACTCGCTGAAATCCTCGCTCTTGCGTAACTAACGCTGGTTGCGGCACTTAGAGAGTGGTAGAAATCCCAGAAATCGGCCTGGTTCAATTCTGGGTAACAGGTTGGGGGTGGGAATCTCATGAGGAATAAGGATTCCTCCCGATCCAGAGAGTAGGTAACCAACAAGACTCTCGGATAGGAAAGGAATCCTTATGATCCCACAGAGTATCGACGCATCAAGCCCGTGTTCTTCATCTTTTGGTCGTGGTTCCTGCGGTGCCCGCCAACAGGATCCTTGGCTCCGCAGAGACCTGTCCCTCCAAGCCCTGCGCCGAACGGAGCCGCTCACACGTCTGGCCGAGCGACATGCGGTGAGCCGCAAGTTCGTCTATCAGCAGATGGCGAAGGCCACCGCCGCCGTCGCTCAGGCCTTCCCATCCGCCGCGGAGGAGGAGACTAAGGTTCTGTTCTGGCTGCCTGTGACCCGGGACTGGTTGGAGCAGTTGGTCCTGTCGCTGGGCCTGATCTGTCATAGTTTGTTTCGCGGCGTGCAGGAACTGCTGGAGACCCTGTTCGACTACCGTGATCTCAGTCTGGGTAGCATTCATAACCTGCTGCGGCACGCCGTGGACCAGGCACGGCAGGTGAACGCCACCGAGGCCCTCTCGGCCATCCGGGTGGGGGCCCATGAGGAGATCTACCAGGCTCGCCAGCCCGTCTTGGTGGGGATGGATGTGGACTCGACGTACGGCTATCTGCTGCAAGCCGTCGATCATTGCGATGAGACCACCTGGGGTGTTCACCGGTTGGAGTTGAGCGAACGCGGCTTACACCTCGACTATACGATCGCCGACGGGGGCATGGCGCTGCGGGCCGGCCAACGGGCGGCGTGGGGGGACCTGCCCTGCCACGGGGATGTCTTCCATCCCGAAAAGAGCCTGCACGAATTGTGCAGCTTCCTGACGCGGCGGGCCCCGGCGTATACCCTGGCCCGCCAAAAGATCCAACGCCGGTATGAGCAGATCGAACGCTCCTGCCAACGCCAGACGTTGGGCAACCAGTTGGCCCGGGTCCGGCGGGAAGAAGACCGCGTGTTCACCCTGGCCGCCGATGTGCGGGTGCTGACCGAGTGGATGGAGCAGGACGTTCTGGCGGTGGCCGGCCCGCCGTTGGCCGACCGAGAGGAACTGTATGACTTCATCGTCACGGAGTTGGAACGCTATCAAGACGACTGTCGCCATCGCTTCGGGCCCTTCCTGCGGACGTTGCGTAACCAACGCCCCGTGCTGCTGGCGTTTGTCGAGGTCCTGTAAGAAAAACTGGCGGACGTCGCCCAGCGGTTTGCCGTGCCTGTGACGACCGTCCCGGCCCTTTGTGAGATCGAGGCTCTGGACCCACGATCCGGTCTCTACTGGCAACGGACGGGCCACTGGCAGACGCGGCTGAAGGACCGCTGGTATCCGATTCATCAGGCGGTCCTGGAGGCGATGGCCCAGACCCCGCGGGCCAGTTCCCTGGTCGAGAATCTCAACAGCCGCTTGCGCGGCTACTTCTTTTTGCGGCGTGAGATCGGCCATGGGTATTTGGATCTGCTGCGGTTCTACTTGAACCACCGGCGGTTCCCACGCAGCGACCGGCCCGAGCGGGTGGGCAAAAGTCCGGCCGAACTGCTGACCGGCCAGACGCATCCCCCCTGGCTGGAACTGCTCGGCTACACGCGCTTCCATCGCAACTGAACCGTCAATCCTCCGCCTCATCCATCTCATCAAACCGCCTCCTTCGGAGGCTGCGCCCATGCCCCGTCCACTGTCACTCTAAAAGGCCCGTTTTTGAACCAGGCCCAGAAATCGCAGATATCGCACCATTTAGTTGTAGTCTGGTTGTAGTTTTTGGCCTGCGGGCGGCTGTCGAGAAGGCTCATAGTCCGAGGTGATTTTTGACCTTCGGATAGCGTCTTGGGTGGGAGTGTATAGGCGGGTCTGGCGCAGGTTTCACCCGCTTCAACTCAAGGTACTGATCCAAGCTGGACCGTTTGATGCGGTAGTGGCCCTTCCTGGCGATGTGGCCACTGGCGTCCACGATGTCCACAGCCGCAAGATCTCCGTTGCGAATGATCCGGTAGACAATGCTTTTGGAGATCTTCAGTTCTTGGGCGACCTCCTCCACCGTCATCCATTCCGAGTCTGGGGACTTACGAGCGTTCTCCAGCATGCCGAAGAACTGCTGCATGTTGGCAAGCAGATCCTTGCAGACCGAGCAGTTGCCGTTGTCGGCAGTCGGATCATTATCAACGTTCTCTTGTTCGTGCAGCAACATGGCAAATCACACTCATCCGAGCCACACCACTCCAGCGTCATCGCGCTTGATTCCTGCTCTGTCCTCCGGCAGCAAGCCTGACGGATAGGTCAGGATCATGGAGAGGATCCCCATGACAGACCAAGATGCTACTTGCCACTTTGTGACCTCCGGAGGCACGTCGAAATCGCTGGCAGACGGGTCAAACAGGGGTCTGACACGAATGGCATGAAGATAAGCCGTAAGTCTTTGTAGGGCAAGGGCTTGAAGAACAACGATCCGCACAAAGGCTAAGGATTTCGGTTGGGGGTGGTCGATAGGATGGTAGTTGCGAAGGAGAACTACCGTCCTGCGCTATCAATGGCCGAGTCAGACACCGTTCAAGGAATGGACTTTG
>Ga0315280_10000885_pt1 | contig 54209 bp, 49 predicted proteins | sample YL17G06_40_MG_FD_203697 | JGI IMG/M metagenome (GOLD analysis project Ga0315280, IMG submission 203697) | Sediment microbial communities from Yellowstone Lake, YNP, Wyoming, USA - YL17G06_40 | ecosystem: Environmental > Aquatic > Freshwater > Lake > Sediment | place: USA: Wyoming | collected... | reverse complement strand
ATGCAGCGCAAGACGTGCCTCCTAACATTTTGCACTTTACACTCTACATTCTTCACTTTGCACTCTTCACTTTTCGCTGCTACCAGTTTTCAGCCCTCACCCCCTCACCCCCTCACCCGCCACCCGCCACCCGTCACGCGCCACCCGTCACCCCCTGAACCCTGGCCCCTTCCATGAGAATCCGCGATCGAATCAAAGAACTCCGCCGAGTGCCGGCCCGTCAACTGCGGCCGCACCCGAAGAACTGGCGGCGGCACCCGCAGACCCAACATGACGCCCTGCGCGGCGTGTTGGCGGAAGTCGGCTATGCCGGCGCCCTTCTGGCCCGCGAGTTGCCCGACGGCTCGCTCCAGTTGATCGACGGCCACCTCCGCGCCGAGGTCACCCCGGACCAGGAGGTCCCCGTGCTGATCCTCGACCTCGATGAGCAGGAGGCCGCCAAGCTTCTGGCCCTGCACGATCCGCTGGCCGAGCTGGCCGAGGCGGACAAGGACGTGCTGGCCGACTTGCTTGCCCAGGTGGAGACCGACAGCGAGGCGGTGCAGAAGCTCCTCGACGAGATGCTCGCCGAGCCCGTCCTGGAGAACGAGTCCGCCGCCGAGGCCGAGCGTGAAGTGCCCATCCCCGACGCCTATCAGGTGGTCGTCGAGTGTCGCGACGAAGCACACCAAAAGGAGGTCTTCGAGCGCCTGACGGCCGAGGGCCATCGTTGCCGCTTGTTGACACTGTGAGAACGGGTGACGGGGTGAGAATCGAAGAGTGCAAAATGAAAAGTGTAAAATGAGAAATGCAAAATGCGGGTCGGCACTCCTCGCTCTCATTTTGCCTTTTGCATTCTACATTTTTCATTTTGCATTCTTCCCCATCACTCGAACCGCCACCCCCTCGCCCCGTCATCCGAACCCCTAGCCCCTCTCCATGCCCGTCGTCGAAGTTGCCGTCAGTTGCCCGGTCCACGACTCCTTCCGCGTGCAGCAGGTGGCCGGGATGTTCGATGTCCCGATCACCCAGCGCGCGACGGAACGCTTTTCCGTGGACGTCCCCGCGCTGGGCGACGACTGGCGGATCGGGCTCATCGTCGGCCCGTCCGGAAGCGGCAAGAGCACGATCGCCCGCCGGCTCTTCGGCGAGTGTCTCTACCAGCGGCACGACTGGCCGCACGACAAGGCAGTCGTCGATGGCCTGGGAGACCTGCCGATCAAGCAGATTACCGGCCTGTTTACCGCGGTGGGTTTCAGCTCGCCTCCCAGTTGGATCAAGCCGTACCACGTGCTCAGTGGCGGGGAGCAATTTCGCTGCGACCTGGCCCGGGCGCTGGCAGTGAGTCGAGAGTCCAGGGTCGAGAGTCCAGAGTCGAGAGACGAGAGTCCAGAGCCGAGAGTCCAGGGTGCAGAGCGGAGACTCTCGACTCTCGACTCTCGACCCTCGACTCCCACCGTCGCCCTCGACGAGTTCACCAGCGTCGTGGACCGCAACGTGGCGCGGGTCGCGTCAGCGGCGATTGCCAAGGGGATTCGCCAGGGCCGCATCGCATGCCGCTTCGTGGCCGTGACCTGCCACTACGACGTGACGGAGTGGCTCGCGCCGGATTGGGTGATCGACATGGCCTCCTCCACCTTTGACCGGAGGTGTCTTCAACGACCGCCGATCGAGCTTGAGGTCTTTCGTTGCCGGCGTGCTGCGTGGCGCCTGTTTGCGCGTCATCACTATTTGAGCGGCGCCTTGAACCCGCGGGCGCGGTGCTACCTGGGCCTGTGGCAGGGAGTGCCGGTTGCGTTCTGTGCCACGCTGGCCATGATCGGGCGCAAAGGGCACTGGCGGATCAGCCGGATCGTGACGCTCCCCGATTACCAGGGGATCGGCATCGGCATGGCCATGGCCGAGGCCGTGGCCCAGATCCACGGCCGCGAGGGCCACCGGGTAAGCGTGACGGCAAGTCATCCGGCCCTGATCGCCCATTGCCGGCGGTCGCCGCGGTGGCGCTGTGCGGGCGTCAAGAAGACCGGCTCGCGACGCGTCCGGGATTTCGTCCGCGACTACCGCGGCTCGGGCGGCCGGGCGGTCGTTTCGTTCCAGTACCGGGATTAGGGATTGGGGATTGGAGATTGGGGACTAGAGAGGAGCGGCCAGGATCCATGGACTGAGTCGCTCGGCAAGTTCTGCATTCGCGTCCTCTTCTCCCCAATCCCCAATCCCTAATCCCCAATCCCTGACCCCTCGCCATGCCCAACCGCAGCCGACCTTTCGCTCTCGACGAAGGCAAGAAGCGCGAGATCCTGGCGATCCTCGCCATGGGCTGCAGCCGGCGGGCCGCGGCCAAGTACGTCGGCTGCGCGCCGGCGACCATCGGCAACACCGCCCATCGCGACCCCGACTTCGCCGCGCAGCTCGAAAACGCCGAATCGAAAGCCGAGATCGGCTACATGAAGAACATCCGCAAGGCGGCCAACAAGGAGCAATACTGGCGGGCGGCAGCTTGGGCCCTGGAACGCAAGTATCCCAACGAGTACGCGCCCCGCGGCCCCGACGCGATCGCCCGCGACGAGGTCATCGAGCTGCTGATCCAGTTGAGCGCGGTGATCGTTGAGGAAGTCCCGGTGGCCAAGCTCCGCAAGAACCTCCTGAAACGGCTTAAGTCGCTCTCTGCCGCGGTCGAAAAGGGCCGCAAGGGCTGGGAGGTGCAAAATGACAACAAGCAGTAAGACCTCCTTTTTCAACAACGGCTCCGCCCCCGCCTGGCTGGGCGGCATGATGAAGATCCTCTGCGACCAACTGGCCCGGCGCCACGGCCAGGCACGGCGCCTCCTGGCCGGCCGGCCGGGCAGCATGAAGCTCCTCCCCTGGGGCCGCAAGTACCTGCCGCATCACTTCGTCCGGCCTCCCTCGATCATGCACCGCTGGCTCGGCGAGTATCTGGACAACATGTCGCACGCCCGGGGCATGAAACTCAACGTGCTCGGTCCCCGCGGCGGCGCCAAGTCCACGATCGGCACGCTCGCCTTCCCCTTGCGGGCCGCGGTCGAGGGCCGCGAGCCCTACATATGGATCCTCTCCGACACCCGTCACCAGGCTTGCGCCCACCTGGAGAACCTCAAGGCCGAACTCGTGGATAACCCTCGCCTGGCGGCAGACTACCCGAATGCCGTGGGCCGTGGCCCGGTCTGGCGGGCCGGCGCCATCGTGCTCCGCAACGGGGTGAGCGTCGAGGCCTTCGGCACCGGGCAGCGGGTCCGCGGACGCCGGCGCCGCGCCGACCGGCCCACGCTCATCGTCTGCGACGACCTGCAAAACGACGGCCACACGCAGTCGGCCCTGTTGCGGGAGCACTCGCGCGCGTGGTTCCACGGCACGCTCATGAAGGCCGGCACGCCGCGGACCAACGTGGTCAACCTCGCCACGGCCCTGCACCGCGAGGCCCTGGCCATGGAACTCTGCCGAACGCCCGGCTGGGTCTCGCGGGTCTTCAAGGCCATCCAGCGCTGGCCGGCCAGCACGTCCTTGTGGGAGGCGTGGGAGCAAATCTACACCGACGTCGAAAACCGCCACGCCCGCCATGCCGCAAAGCTCTTCTACGAGGAGCACTGCGGCGAGATGGATGCCGGGGCGGTCGTCCTCTGGCCCGACGAGGAAGACCTCTACACGCTGATGTGCACGAGGGCCGAAGGGGGCCACACCGCCTTCGAGCGCGAGAAACAGAACTCGCCGATCAACCCCGAACTGTGCGAGTGGCCGGAATCATACTTCGACGAGACGATCTGGTTCGACCAGTGGCCGAGCGAGTTGGCCGTCAAGACGCTCGCCCTCGACCCGAGCAAGGGGAGCGACGCACGGCGGGGCGACTACTCGGCCTTCGTGAAACTCGGCGTGGATCGGCGGGGCGTCATGTACCTGGAGGCCGATCTGGCGCGGCGCCCGGCAACGCAGATCGTCGCCGACGGCGTGGAGCACTATCGCCAGTTCCGTCCGGACGCCTTCGGAATCGAGGCCAACCAGTTTCAGGAGTTGCTCGGGGCCCAGTTCGAGTCCGAGTTCCAGCGCCAGGGGCTCCTCGGCGTGCGGCCATGGCTGGTGGACAACCGCGTCAACAAGCTGGTCCGAATTCGCCGGCTCGGGCCGTACCTGGCTGCCCGGCGGATCCGCATGAAAAGCGATTCCCCGTCAACCCGGCTTCTGGTCGAGCAACTGCGGCAGTTTCCGGTTGCGGACCACGACGACGGCCCCGATGCCGCGGAAATGGCCATCCGTCTGGCCGCCGAGATGCTAAGCGGCACGCCGGCCGCGGACGGGCTGGGAGACCGGTTGCCGGTGGGATGACGCGGAGTCACCACGGAGACACGGAGTCCACGGAGAAGACAAGAAAGGAAGATGACGACGTCACGATTTGGCCGCCGCGCTTGCGCGGCGTCTTCCTCCATCCATACGGAATCAAACCATGGAAACAATTGAACGATCGAGCCACAACAGCGCCGCCGCTGCCGGCGCCGGAGCACCGTCCCCCGTTCCCCGTTGGGTCCGCTTGGAGCGTCAGCTCCTCGAGGCCTTCGACGAGCTCTGGGACCACTTCGTGGACCCCGCCGATGCCCTCTTCGACGCGGATGGGACGCGCTGGGCGGAAGTGGGAGCCGGCCTCGCCCCGGGCGCGGCCGGCGCCGCAGCCTTCACCAGCGAGCAGCAACTCCGCGAGATCCGCGAGCAGTGCCGGGCGCTCGCCGTAACCAACGAGTTCGCCATCAACGGCCACGAGAACCGCATCAGCTACATCGTCGGCACCGGGCACAGCTACCGCGCGACGGCCAGGCCGGAGCATCCCGACGCGGCCAGGCTGGTCCGCGAAGTCCAGGCGGTCCTCGACGAGTTCCTCAAGACCAACGGCTGGCACAAGCGGCAGCAGGAGATCGTCCGCCGCCGCGACCGCGACGGCGAGGTCTTCCTGCGGTTCTTCCTGGGCCCCGACGGGATCACGCGGGTCCGCTTTGTCGAGCCCTCGCAGGTCTCGACGCCTCCGCGCTTGGCCGGCGACGCGGCCGCCGGCTTCGGCATCCAGACCGACGCGGACGACGTGGAGACCGCCTTGGGCTATTACATCGACGGCCAATGGGTCGATGCCGGCCGCGTCCAGCACCGCAAGGCGAACGTCGACGCCAACGTGAAGCGCGGGCTGCCGCTGTTCTACCCGGTCCGGAAGAACCTCCGCCGGGCCGAGAAGCTCCTCCGCAACATGAGCGTGGTCGCCGGCATCCAGTCGGCGATCGCCATCATCCGCAAACACGCCTCCGGCACGCGCAGTTCCGTGCAGCAGTTCGTGCAGGCCCAGGCCGACGCGGCCGTCACCAACCCGGCGACCGGCCGGACGAGCCATTTCCAGCGGTACGCCCCCGGGACGATCCTCGACGCCTTTGCCGGCACCGACTACGAGTTCCCCGCCGCGGCCATCGACGCCAGCCGCTACGTGGCCGTGCTCCAGGCGGACCTGCGGGCGATCGCCGCCCGCCTGGTAATGCCCGAGTTCATGCTCACCAGCGACGCCTCGAACGCCAACTACGCTTCGACCATGGTCGCCGAGGGCCCGGCTGTGCGGATGTTCGCGCGCCTGCAGCACGAGATGATCGAGGAAGACGTGGAGGTGATGCGGCGCGTGGTGAGCGGGGCGGTCGAATCGGGCCGGCTGGCCCATGAGGCGCTCCGGGCCGTGGAAATCCAAGGCATTCCGCCGTCGCTGGCCGTGCGTGACCGGCTCAAAGAGGCGCAGGCCGACCGGATCCTCTTGCAGAGCGGCGCGATGTCCGTCGCGACCCTGGCCGTGCGCCACGGGCTGGACCCGAAGAAGGAGCAGCAGCTTATTAGGGGCGAGGGACGAGGGGCGAGGGACGAGGAGGTGACGGGGTGAGGGCGTGAGGGGGTGACAAGGTGAAAGCTGGCAAGAAGCGTCGAGTGAAAAGTGACAAGTGAAAAGTGCAAAGTGCAGATTTGCATTTTGCACTTTGCACTTTTCACTTTGCACTCTTCACCCCGTCACCCCTTCTCCCCTTGTCCCCTTCTCCCCCTCACTCCGTTACCCTCTCATCCGTTCACCAAGCAAAGGAGGTTCCATCGTCATGTTGCGTTGGCGTGCTGCTTGCGATTCGCACACCTGCGGACGGTGTCTGGGGCTCGACGGGTGTTTCGACGGGGACGGCTGGGATTCGTCGTTGCCGCCCAACTTCGATGGTTTCGGCGAGCCCTTGGTTTCGTCGTCGGGGTCGCCGCTGGTGGGCCCACCGCCGCTTCACCCCGGGTGTCGTTGTTGGGTCGAGGACGACGGGCTCTCCACGAGTTCCGGCGAAACGCCGCCTTCGTCCTCGGGCGTATCATGAGGGAAGAGGGACGAGGGGCGAGGGTCGAGGGAAGTGACAAGTGAGAAATGAGAAGTGAGAAGTGAACAGTGATGAATCGCTCTGCAGTCTGCACTTTGCACTTTGCACTTCTCAGTTTCCACTTTGCACTGTTCGCCAGCTTTTGCCCTTTCACCCCCGTCACCTTGTCGCCCCGTCACCGCCTCATCCCTCGCCCCTCGCCCCTCCAAAATTCTCCACTTGAAATTGGGCCAGCGCTTCTGCTACCGTGACGCGTGATGATGATGCTCGTGCAAACCTCCGCGAACCGACAGCGAGTGGCCCAGTTGCAGGCGGCCCTGGCGGAGCTGCTCCGCGAGGCGCTCCAGCGGGGCTTTCACGGGACCGCCGGCGTCGAGGTCAGCGTCCAAGACGGCACGATCCAGCACATCCGGCGAAAGGTCGAACGGCTGGAGAAGTAGGTATCCCACGAGCCTGCCTCACGCAGGTGTCTGAAGGAGCCCGTCAGGAACCGCCACCGGTTTCTGCCGGGCTCTTTGTGTTCTCGCGATAAGGAAAAACGAAGGATGAACGAAACCCTCCAGGAGTTCGTCAACTCGCGCGGCGTGGCGATTCGGGTGGATCGCCCGGCAAGCGTCGTCCGCGGCGTGAAGATCCTCGGGCTGGAGTCGCGCAACGGCCGAACTTATCTCCCCGAGGCCCTGACCGAGGCCGCCCGGCTCTACGAGGGCGCCAAGGTGAACGTGAATCATCCCAAGGGAGATCCCTCGACGCCCCGCGACTACCAGGACCGCATCGGAACGATCCACAACGTGACGCTGCGGGCGGGCGACGGCCTGTTCGGCGATTTCCAGTTCAATCCCAAACATGCCCTCGCCGAGCAGCTCCTCTGGGACGCCGAGCACGCGCCGGAGAACGTGGGCTTCTCCCACAACGTCGAGGCCCGCGTGCGGCGCTCGGGCGAGAGCGTCGTCGTGGAAGCGATCCTCCGCGTGCAAAGCGTGGACCTGGTGGCCGACCCGGCCACGACCCGCGGGCTGTTTGAATCCGCGGACGAGACGGCGGATCAGCCCGGCAGCGGCGCGGAGCCGCCGCTTTCCGGAGCGCAGCCGCGGGGGCCGGCTTGGGAAGAACTGACCGTCGAGGGTCTGAGGCAAGAGCGCCCGGATCTGGTCGAGGCCATCCACCACGATCAGGCGGCGGAGTTGGCCCGGCTGCGTGGCCGGCTCGATCAGCTTGAGGCCGCCGAGGCGCTCCGCCAGAAGCACGTCCGGCTGCGGCAGTTGCTCCAGGAATTCCGGCTCCCCGACCCGGAGACGGCCGAAGGCTGGGGCAAGTCGCTGGTCGGCCCGCGATTCCTCGAGGCCCTGTTGGCGGCGCCCAGCGAGGAGGCGATGCGGGAAATGGTCCAGGAGCGGGCCGAGTTGGTCCGCAGCGCCGGCGCGTGGGGAAGCGATTCCAGGCCGGCGGATGCGCGGCCGCGGTCGCGCGACCAGCTTTTCGACCTCGTCGGGCCCGCGGACACGAGGGAGTTTGTTGAGGCAATCACGTGAAAACAGGGGTCAGGGGCTAGGGGGTAGGCTTCAGGGTTCGGAGTTCAGGATTCAGGCTTTCGGTGCGCACCTGTGACTGCCTACAGCCTGCTGATAGCTGAAAGCTGATGGCTCATAGCCCTCGGTCCCTAGTCCCTAATCCCTAGTCCCTAACCCCCACAGAACAAATCCTCCACTTCAACCAGGAGAAAGATCAGTGAGCGACAAGATGCGTTGGCGATACGGCGACACCAACCCCGTGGTGGCCGCGGTCGATTCGGCGACCGAGATCGAAATCGGGGACCTGCTGTACCTCGATACCGACGACGCCAAGCCGGCCTCGTCGCAGGCCGACCAGGGGACTGAGACAGCCAACCAGGAGTTGTTTGCCGACAAGTTCCTCGGCGTGGCCATGCAGCGGAGCCCCGCCGGCGACACCGACCCGATCCGCGTCGCCACCACCGGGGTCTTCGAATATGACTGCCCGAGCGGCACCTTCGAGCTCGGGGACTTCGCCGGCGCCGACGAGAATGCCGCCGGTAATGCCCTCCTGGATCAGCAGGCGGCCAAGGTGACGGCGAGCAAGTACGCCATCGGCCGCGTGGCCAAGCGCGTCCCTGCCGCGGCGACCGCCGTCCTCGTGGACATCCGCTCGACCGTCATGACCGGCGGCGTCGAGGGGAGCAGCCCGAGCGGAGTGTGAGAACGGGGGTCAGGGGTCAGGGGTAGGGGGTGACAGGGTGACAAGGTGAACGTTGTGAAACACTGAAAAGTGAGAAGTGAAGGGTGAAAAGTGCAAATTGGCACTTTTCACTTTGCACTCTTCACTCTCTACACCCGCCACCCGCCACGCCCTCATTCCCTGATCGCCGCTTTCGTCAAGAACCCAAACTCTCGTAGAAGGAGATTCTTCCCGTGGCAACGATCCGTTACCGAGAACTGAGGCGCCGGTACCACCTCGATGGTCCGGACAAAACGGTCCAGCATCTGCGCGAGGCGCTGACCCAAGGCCAGCTCAAGCCCGAGGACTTCAGCCTCCGCGATCTGGCCGAAGGGCTCGTGCCCGACGGCTGCGAGTGGGTCCGCATGTTGGACCCGCGCAACGCCGGCGGCGTCCACCTGCTGGAGGCGGGCGAAGCGGTCGATTTGACCGCCTTCCTGAACGTCACCGGCCAGGTGATCTACTCCAAGATCCTCGAAGGCTATACGCAAGAGGCATTCGTCGTCTCGAAGCTGGTGGACACCGTCCCCACGCGCCTGGACGGCGAGAAGATCCCCGGCATCGGTCGGATCAAGGACGAGGCCACCGAGGTCCATCCCGGAATGCCTTATCCGCACGTCGGCTTCGGCGAGGACTACATCGAGACCCCGGCCACGACCAAGCACGGCCTGATCGTGGCGGTCACGCGCGAGGCGATCTTCTTCGACCGCACCAACCTGGTCCTCAGTCGCGCCGCCGAGGTGGGCGAGGTCTTAGGCCTCAACAAAGAAAAGCGGCTCGTGGACCTGGCCATCGGCGTGACCAACAACTACAAGTGGAAGGGAACCGCGTACAACACGTACTACGCCTCCGGGGGCGGCGGCCCGTGGGTCAACTCGCTGGCCGGCAACGAGCTGGTCGATTGGACCGACGTGGACGCGGCCGAGCAGCTCTTCGCCGAGATCCTCGACCCGAACACCAGCGAGCCGGTGCTCGTCGAGCCCGACACCGTTCTGGTCATGCCGGCCTATCGCCGTGCGGCGGCCCGCGTCTTTAACGCGGCGGAGATTCACTTCACCGCGTCCGGCGCGCCGACGACCACCTACTCGCCGAATCCGCTCTCGCGGTATCGGCTGTTCGACAGCCGCCTGGCGTACCGCCGCATCGTGGCTTCCGGCGTCGCCGCGGCCGATGCCAAGAAGTGGTGGTTCCTCGGCGATTTCCGCAGGGCCTTCGCCTACATGGAGAACTGGCCAATCACCATCACCCAATCGCCGGTGGGTAGCGAAGCCGACTTCAACCAGGACATCGTCGTCCGCTTCAAGGCCAGCGAGCGGGGCGCGGCCGCGGCGATCAATCCACGATACGTCGTCAAGTGCACGGGGTGATGTGTGGCCGGACCGCTGCTGTTTGACCGCGTGCGGGAGCGGACCGCGACGACCGGGACGGGTTCGCTGGCCCTTTCCGGCGCGGTCCAGGGTTACCAATCGTTCGCCGTCGTCGGAAACGGCAATTCGTGCTACTACGCGGTCAGCGACCTGCTGGGCAATTGGGAAGTCGGGATCGGTGCCTACACGGCGGCCACGACGACCCTGAGCCGCGATACCGTGCTCGCCTCGTCCAGTGGCGGCGCCAAGGTCGATTTTCCGGCCGGGACCAAGAACGTCTGGCTCGACGCCGCGGCTGCGTTCTTCACCGCGGCGGCCGGCCACAAGGCCGCCCAGGATGCAATCGCCGGGCTCCTCCAGTGCGATGGCGCGGGGAACTACACGGCCGTGGCCGATGCGTCGGCCAATTGGAACACGGCCTATAGCTGGGGCAACCACGCCGCGGCCGGATATCCGTCTTACCTCTCCAGCCGCTTCGCCGGGGCTGCCACCGATTTCCTGACCGCCTTGGCGTATTTATCGCCGCCATGGTACGGGCTTGCGATCAGTTCCGGGGCCCAGGCCCAGACCACCAGCTACGTCACCGCGAATCACCCTGGCGTCATCCAGTTCAGCTCGTCAACGACCGCCAATTCAGGTTGGCGCTACTGCATTGACTCGACCGCCTTCGTGTTGGCCGGCGGCGAGGAGACGGAATTCATCTTCCAGACGCCGGCCTCGATCGACGCCGGCACGACGATCTACATGGGGTTTCACGACACCGGTGCGGTGACGGCGCCCACCGATGGTGTCTGGCTCAACATTGCCGGCGCGACACTCGATGGGCGGGCCAAGAACAACGCCGGCCCCACGATCACCGGCACTAACTACACGCTCTCGGCCGGCACCTGGTACCGCGCCAAGATCGTGCTGAACTCCGACGCCACCCGGGCCGACTTTTATCTTTATAGCGAGGCCGGCACGCAGCTCTGGACCGACAACGTCCAGGCGAATATCCCGACCGACGCCGGCCGGAATACGGGCCACGGCGTGGTGGCCACCAACTCGGGTACGACGAGCGTGGCCCTCATCATGATGGATTTCATGAGCTTCAAGATCCCGCGGACCCTGACGAGGTGATCCCATGCCGGCCTACAGTTTCCGCCTGACCCTGAACCCGTTGGCCGAGGCCGGGATCACGCTCTCCGGCCTGGAGATCGACGAGGCGACGCTCGGAACGATCACGATCCGGAGCCCCGCTCCGCTCGGCGAAGCGGACCTCGCCCACCTCCGCGAGAAGCTGGCGACGTTCTGGCGGGCGCGTTTCGCGTCCTCCTCGGTGCGTGCGGACCTGGAGACGATCCGGGACGGATGAGGTGGAAGCAGGATGCTCGGTTTACGATCGCTGGCGAGCGCAACACTCTGCGGGCCCGGCCGGTACGGCTTGATGCCGGGCGTCCTCCGGTCTCCCGTCGTCGCTGGCACGAGGAAAGTTGACATGGATATCCCGCTTGGCGAAAGCGTGTACTTCGACGTGGCGACCCGCGACCCCGAAACCGGAGCGGCAACGGACGCTACCAGTGCCGTCTTCGCGGTCTACGAAGAAGACAACGACGCTGCCATCGTCAGCGGCAGCCTGACGAAGCGCAGCGGTCAGACCGGCAACTACCGCGGAACCTTCGACGCGGCGGCCGGGCCCGGCTTTGAGGTCGGCAAGTTCTACAACGTGGTCTGTGAGGTCGTGGTCGGCGGAGTGGCCGGCAAAGAGGTCGCCCTGACCTTCCGGCTCACGGCGGCCGAGGCGACTGCCGGCTACGGGCCGCTGCACGGGGACGAGCGGAACGCCCTGGCCGACGCGGTCCTCCAGCGCGACGTCTCCCACGTCGAGGACGCCGCCCCGGAACACTCGCTCGCGTTCGTTGTTCTTGCGATGAGCGAGGCGAACACGGTGGATCACGCCGGCTCGCTGACCGTCTACAAGACGGACGGCACCCGCGAGTTCGTCCGCAAAGAGCTGCTCACCGGGCAGAACGCGCAGTACGTGACGGGGATTCGCTGAACCATGCTCGCCGCTTTTCGCGATCTCCTGGCGTGGCTTTTCGGCTGGAAGTCGGCGCCGGTCGTCTCGCGGCCGTGCGGCGCAGCGGCGGGAGAGGTTTTCCTGACCGGCCGCCGGGCCGGGCAGCTCCAGTGTACCGGGTCCGCCGCCGGCGCGGTCTTCATTTCCGGACCAAGAGCAGGACAGATCGATGGCTGACGCACAAGACACCCACGGCACGGTCTTCAAGAATGGCTCGGCCACCCTCCTGGCGCGAGTCGTGGGAGCGGCCGGCGCCGCCGTCACGCAGACCGACATCGCTTCCGCCAAGTACAGCATCTACCTGCTCGACGACGACGACCCCGACAGCCAGACCCCGGTCGCCGGACATTCCGGCGTCTCCCTGACGGTCTCGGCCGTCATCTTCGATACCCTCCAGACCGACGCCCTCTGGACCAAAGACACCATCGGCTACAACTTCATGCACGTCCTGGAGGTCGCCGCGCACGCGGCGTTTGCCGTGGCCGGGCGGACTTACCGGATCGTTTACGAGCTCACCCCGGCCGCCGGCCAGGTCATCCTGGTCCGCTTCCGCGTCAACGCAATCTAAGGCGCACCTATGCCCAGCGACCTGGAACACCTGCAGACGATCAGAAGCCAAACGCTGGCCCTCATCGCCGAGCTGACCGCGAGCCCCAAACCCACGTACTTCCTCGACGGTCAGACGGTCTCTTGGAACGACTACCTGGCCCGGCTTCAGGCGACCGTCGACTGGTGCGAGCGGAAACTCTCGGGCGAGGAGCCGTTTGAGATCCATTCTCAGGGGATGACGTAATGTTCGACCCGAGCGACGATTTCGCCGCCGTCATCGATGGCCTCGCCTCGGTCGTTGTGGTGCGGCCGGGAACCTCCGCGCGGACCGAGGTGGCCCACGCCCTGCGGCAAGCGGTTCGCACCCGCCAGTCCGAGCAGTCGCGCGAGCGCCCGGCAACCGCCGACGTGGTCTGGCACCTGCCGGCGTCGGAGCTTTCTGAGCCGCCGCGGCTGGGGGACGTCATTCTCGACGCCGACGGAGTGCGATGGACCATCTTGGACGTGCGCCAGACGATGCTCGGCACGCGCTGGCGGTGCGTGGCGCGGAATCTGGCCCTCTACCACGGACTCGACGCCTTCGTGGACGTCGAGAAAACCAGCTACGTCAAGGGGAGCGGGGGGGCCGACGAGCCTGCTTGGCACGCCTGGAAGACCGGCCTGCGGGCGAAAATCCAACCGGCCGGCGCAGCGCTCGGCCAAGCGGACCAGCGGCAGATCACCGCGGCGCGGTTCACGGTGTTCCTGGCCGAGGACCTGCCGGTCGATCACACCCACCGCATCAAGGCGGCGGACGGGACGATCTACGCGATCACCGGTTTCCGCAAGGCCGAGCGGATCGACGCCCTGATGGAGATCGACGTGGTGCGGGAGGAAGGGGCTGGGGACTAGGGGCTCGGGACTGGGGGATGCGGCGACGGGGTGACAAGGTGACAGGGTGATGGGGTGACAGGGTGACGGGGCGGCAACGTAAAGGGACGAGTAGTGCAGAACAGAGAGTGCAAAATGCAAGATGTAAAATGCAAAGTGCAAATTGGAGCTCGTCGCTTCAATCCCTGCACTTTGCCTTTCGCGTATTACATTTTGCCTTTTACATTTTACATTTTACATTTTGCATTCTGCACTTCCGATCGTTTTGTTTCCTCGCCTTCTCGATCCCCATCCCCCGGTCCCTAGCCCCTGCTCCAAGGAACTTCCTGTGACCCTCGAACAGGCCATCCACGCCCGCTGGGCGGCAAGTCCGAATCTGGAGGCCCTGCTGCCGGCCGAGCGCGTGCGGACCGGGGCCTTCCACGGCGAAGGCCGGCCATACGCGACGCTGGAGCGGAAGACCAGCCGCACCGTCTTCCGCACCAACGCCGGCGACGCATTGGATGAAGTGCCGCTGGCCGTCCACGTCTGGCACACCAGCTACGACGCCACCCGGGCGATCGCCCAGCAGGTCAAGGCGGCCTTCGACCGCAGCGACTTCAGCCTTGACGGCGGCGACCGCGTCGTCGAGGTGCATCGCACCGCGGAGTCCGCCAGGCAGCACGAAAACAACGTCTGGCAGTTCACCATCGAGTTTTGCGCTTCGGTTTATCTCGCTTCGGGTATTTAAGTATGACGACCACTCTCAGCAGCACGATTCGCGCCCAACTGGGCTGGACGTGGCGCGACCGCGTCGGCGGCTTCACGATCACCGACGGCAGCCAGCTCCTCTTCAATCGCGACCTGGCCGACGGCTCCGCGGCCAATCAAGCCGAGGCCGTCTGGCGCGCCGCGGACCAGTCGCTGGCCGCCGGCCAGGCCATGCTCCTCTGCCTCGGGGCACTGGAGGAACCGGTATTTGGGGACGCGATCACGATCCCCATGACAAGGATCAAAGCGATCCTCATCGTCAACAAGAACGCCATCGGCGACGGCCACCTCGTAATCGGAGCCGCCGGCACCGACGAGTGGTTTGCTCCGTTCGGCATGCTCGGCGACACCCTCAAGGTGATGCCCTCCAGCCCGCTCTTGCTGGCCAACGTCCGCGACGGCTGGGAGGTGGAGCTCGGCAGCGAGATGCTCAAGATCGAGGCGGCCGGCGGCGACGTGCTCTTCGACGTCGCCATCCTGGGAACGACCCACGCCGCGCCGTCCGGCTCGTCGTCCAGTGGTTATTAGGGAGAACCTCGTCATGCCCGTGCTCAGCGGCAAAGACGGCACCCTCCGTCTCGGCGGCGCCGAAGTCTTGCACCTGACCTTCTGGCAGATCGAAAAGACCGCCGCCAACAAGCCCTACGCGGCCAACGACACCGGCGGGGCCAAACGCCGCCTGGCCGGCGCCAAGGACTGCACCGGCCGGCTGGAAGTCAAGGCCACCGACTCCGCCAAGGTCCCCGTGGCCGAAGGAGACACCGTTGCCTTGGCACTCCATGCCGACGGCTCGGGCGACAACTACTACGAGCTTTCGGCGATCGTCGAGTCGGTCCGCGTCGAAGTCAACGTCAGCGAAGGCCGGCCCGTGGCCTACGGAATCCGCTTCTCCGCCAGCGGCCCGATCACCGCGCACGGAATCCTCGAGAAAGGATGAAGGATGAGGGATGAATGCAGAATGCGGAATGATGAATGATGATTGATGATTGACGAATAACCGTACGACTTCATTCTGCACTCCCCCGAAACTACCGTCTACTGTCTACCGTCTTCTGTCTTTTGTCTTCTGACTTCCTCCCATGACCGTCCCCTTCAAAGAGCTCGGCGGCTCGCCGCAAGAGGAGTACAGCCTGGAGGGCTTCCGCGCCCAACGGGTGTTCTTGATCGCCTGGGAAGACCGCGACGCCTTCGCGGCCCAGGTCCTCGGCACGGTCGCCGGCCACGCCTCCAGCACGTGGGTCCACTATCCCGGCAAGTCCACGGCCTTTGCGGTGCGGGTCCACTACGAGCCGTTCGATCCCGACAACCCCGACTTCAAATCCCTCAGCGACCTGACCGAAGGGCTCAATAGCTACAGCAACTCGTTCGCCAAGGCCACGGTCCAATACCAGACCATCAGCCCGCGAGACCGCGAGGACGGCCCGGAAAACGAAGCCGGCACGCACCTGAGCTACCGGATGCTCTTCGGCGTCCAGTCGCAGGAACTTCTTCCCGGCGGCTGGAAATGGGAGGATCAGCCGGAGCTTCCCGCCCCAGCGGATCTCGTCTTGTCGAAGACGCTCCCCGTCACGGATCATCACCTCACCTGGCACCAGGTGATTTTCCCGCCGTGGGATGCGATCCGCGGCCTTCAGGGCAAGGTCAACGCCGACGTCTTCTTGGGGTGTCCCGCGGGGACCGTGTTGTTCCTGGGCGCCGAGGCCGACAAGCTCTACCGCAGCGGGTGGGAGGCCGGCGCCTCGGAGTTCTGCTGGCAGATCCACTACGTGTTCCGCGAGCGGGCCGCAAAACAGGGAGGCCAGGTCCTGGGCTGGAATCACTTTTGGCGCCCGGACCCGCCGGGCTGGGCCGTGCTGACCGAGGGCGCCGGCCCGCTCTACGAGGCGGCCGACTTGAGCCTCCTCTTCCAATCGGCAAGCGGAAGCTGAAGGGTACGGGGTACGGGGTTCAGGGTTCAGGGTTCGGGGTTCGCGAGAAGTTGCCCGCCCTCCTTGGTCCTTGGTCATTAGTCCTTGGTCATTAGTCCTTGGTCATTCATCCTTTGAGTGCGCCCGTCTTCGTGATCGGCTACCCCGGCGACCTGGGCGGGGCGAACACCGAATGCTGGCACACGCTACGGCTGTGGCGGCGATTCGGCCTGCCGGTGCGGCTGATCCCCACGTCCCAGCCTGACGAGGCGTGGCGCACGCGCCTCGACGGAATCGGCTGCCCGACCATCCCCGCAGCGATGGATGAGCTCGAAAGCCTCCCCGGGCTGCGCGGCGGCACGATCGTCTCCTTCTGCAATGCGAGCTTCCTGCAGCACGCCGACCGCTTCCGCGACCTTGGCTGCCGCGTGGTCTGGGTCAACTGCATGACGTGGCTCTTTCCCGAGGAGCGCAAGCATTACCAGCGCCGCGGGCCGTTCGACGGCTACGTGTTTCAGAGCCTCCATCAGCAGTCGGCGCTCTTGCCGGAACTGGCGAAATTCGGCGTGCGGCCGGATCAGTGCCGTTTGATCCGCGGGGCGTTATCGTGGGAAGAGTTCCCCTTCCGGCCGCTGGAGCACGCGGCGCGAGCGCCGTTGGTCGTCGGCCGCATCAGCCGCCCCGCCGCCGACAAGTACTCGATCCGTACATGGGCGGTCTACCGGCGGATTCCGCACCCGATCCGGGCCCGGCTGATGGCCTGGGACCGGGCTGTCGAGCGAAAGCTGGGCCCGCCGCCGCCGTGGGCCGAGTGCCTTCCGGCCGGCGGCGAAACGCCCCAAGAGTTCTTCCGCAAGCTCCACTGCATGGTCCAGATCAACGGCGGGGCCGAGGAGAACTGGCCCCGCTCCGGCCTGGAGGCCATGGCCGGCGGCGTGGCCATCGTCGCGCAGAACAGGTGGGGTTGGCGGGAGATGATCCGCCACGGTCAAACCGGACTCCTGGCCGACACCGACGACGAACTGGCCTACCACGCCGCCCGGCTGGCCTACGATGAACAACTCCGCATGGAAATCATCCATCGGGCCAGAAAGGTTCTCGAAGAGGAATTGGCCAATCCCGAGGTGCTGTGGTCCGGCTGGCGGGAACTGTTGGCCTCGCTGGAATCGAAGGCTGAAGGGGCGACAAGGTGACGGGGTGACAAGGTGACGAGTAAAAGGCGATAGAGGAGGAAGTAAGAAGTGAAAAGTGAAGAGTGTAGAGTGCAGAGTGTTGATTGCATTGGTCACTTTGCACTCTACACTCTTCACTTTGCACTGTTCGCCCGCAGTCGCCGTTTCACCCTCTCATCCCCTCACCCCGTCATCCCTGAACCCCGAACCCTGAACCCTACCGGGCCGACACGGCCCGGCTCTGAACCCCGAACCCCCAACCGTGAAAATCGCCGCCGTCTGCTGCACGTATCTCAGGCCGAAGCAGTTGGGCCACCTCATCCGCTGCTTCGAGCGCCAGGATTACCCCGAGCGCGAGCTTGTGATCCTCGACGACGCCGGCCAATACGAGCCGGCGGCCGGGGACCGCTGGCGGTTGATCTCGGCGAGCACGCGGTTCCCGACGCTGGGCGAGAAGCGCAATGCCGCCGCCGAGCACGTCTCGCCGGACGTTACGGCCCTGGCCGTCTGGGATGACGACGACTGGTACTTGCCCTGGGCCCTTTCCGCCTCGGTCGCGGCCCTGCGCCGGGCGGCCTGGTCGCGGCCTTCGATCGTGCTTTACCCCCGACCCGACGGCATCCTCCGCCAGCACCGCACCGGCGGGCTGTTCCACGGCGGCTGGGCCTATCGCCGCGAGGTCTTCCAGCGCTGCGGCGGCTACCCGGCCATGGACAACGGCGAGGACCAGGTGCTGGCCGCCCGCTTCCTCCGGGCCGCAGCCCCCCAGGCCGACCCCATCCGCTTGGCCTATCGGCCGTTCTATGTCTACGTGTGGGGCTCAGGCCCGCACCTTTCGGCCATGGGGCCCGACGGATACCAGCGGCTTGGCAACCTCCCGGTGAAGAGAACCACCGTCGAGCCGTCCGATCCCCCGGGCATCGACCTGCGCCATCCGCGGATCCTGCCGGGCGTACACCGGCGGGGATTCTGAAGAGGGCAGAGGGCAGACGGCAGAAGGCAGAAAGTGGAAGAGCAGTGGGCGGCGGAAAGTCGCCGGTTCGCGCTTGCGTCGGCGGGCAGTGCAAAATGCAAAATGCAAATTGAAAAGTGCAAAATGAAGGAAGAGCGACATTCCCAATTGGCACTTTGCACTTTTCATTCTTCACTTTGCACTCTTGGTGGTCAGTGTTAGTCCAATTGCACCGTCGCCCCCTCTGCCCTCTGCCGTCTGCCCTCTGCCCTATGCGCCGCGTCCGCCTGATCCGCGAAGTCCGCCAGCCCACCGGCGCCGGCCCCGGAAACGGGCAATACGCCCTCCAGCGCGCCTTGCGCGGGCGGATCCACCAGGGGTTGGATTGGCTCGTCCTGGGAGGCTCTCCACGCGACGACGAGCTTCCCTGGTTCTGGTCCTGGCAGGATCGAGCCAGGGCGGTCCGCTGGGCGCGGCGCGGACTGCCCTTCGTCCAAGGGCCGAACACGGTCTTTCTCTCCAGCCGACACCCGCGAACGGATCGGCTGGAGTGCGCCTTGCTCGACTCATCCCAGTGCCGCCTGATGTTCACCGAGTCGGAGTGGTACCGGCGATTGATCTTCGAGCATCGCGGGCCGGAGAACCGGTCGCCGGTGGTCCTGTGGCCTTATCCCATCTTTCCACAGCCGCCCGGGCCGATCGACCCGCCGCAGTACGACGTGCTGATCTACGTGAAGAACGGCGTTTTCCCCGGAGTCGTGGAAGTGCTGCAGCGGCGGATGGGCCGCTATGCGATGATCCGCTACGGCGCTTATCGGCGTGAGGAGTTGTGGGAGACGGCCCGCCGCTCGCGATGCTGCTGTTACCTGGCCGACGACGATCGCGGCCCGCTGGCCTTGGCCGAACTCCTGCTGTGCGGGTGTCCGACGCTGGGCGTGCCCACCGGGGCCCCCTTTGTCGAGCCGGGCCGGAGCGGCGTCTTGCTTTCAGAGATCACGCCCCCGGGATGGCTGGAGGCGATCGAGCGCTGCCGCACCTTCGACCGGCGGGCGGTCGCCGCCCTGGCCGCCACTCAGTTCGATCCGCAGCGGATCGCGGACACCGTGCTCGCCGCGCTGGACGCCGCGCGGCAGCCTGACGCCGGGTACTTGGGCTGGGCTTGCCCGTGCAAGCAGGCGGCAGTCTGACTCGGCCGACAGGACAAAGCGCCCCCGGGGGGCTATACTGTGCGTACCGCTTCGGGCGACGGCGTTTCTCCCCACCGCTTGCAGAATGTCGTCCTGAACTCAGGGCCCGGAAACAATAAGTTGGGCAATTGTATTGAAGGAAACGCGGCCCGGGAAAAGCCCTTGTGCGGAGGCGAGCGGTCAGCCGGGGCCGCGTTTCCTTCAATGAGGATTGGGAAAGCCGCAGGTCTCCAGTAGCTTCAGCAATGGAAAAGCAAGGACCGCTGCGCGGCCTTGCTTTCCCATATTTGCCCAACTTATTGTTTCCGGGCCCGCGAGAGCACGGCATTCATGCAGCACTGGGAAGTCGTTGTCGTCGGCGCCGGCGCGGCCGGACTGGTGGCGGCGTTCCGCGCGGCGGAGCGCGGCCGGCGGACCCTGCTCTTGGAGAAAAACCGCCGGGCCGGCGCGAAAATCCTCATGTCGGGCGGCACGCGCTGCAACTTGACCCACGCCACGGACCCACGCGGCATCGTCCGCGAGTTTGGCCCCCAGGGCCGCTTCCTTCACTCGGCTCTAAGCCTTCTCGGCCCGCAAGAGGTCGTCGAGATGTTCGAGGCCGAAGGCGTGGCCACGAAGGTCGAGCAGCAGACGGGCAAGGTCTTCCCGGAAAGCGACAAGGCCCTCGACGTGCTCGGCGCCCTCTTGCAGCGGCTGGACCGAAGCGGCTGCGTCCTGGCGCGCGAAGAGCCGCTGGAGAGACTGGAGCGATCGGGCGGAGGATTCCGGCTCACCACTCCGCGGCAAACGGTGACGGCCGACAAGGTGATTCTCACCCCCGGCGGGCAATCCTACCCAGGGTGCGGCACCACCGGCGACGGCTACGGCTGGGCTGCCGCGCTCGGGCACAAGGTCATCCCGCCACGGCCGGCCTTGGTGCCCCTGCGGACCGATGCCGCCTGGGTCCACGTCCTGAGCGGGATCACCATTCCCGACGTGCTGGTCAAGGTGATGCCGGCGGACTGTGCCGCGGGGCCGTCCGGATCGCGCACGAGCGCCGCCTTGGCCCAGCGGCGCGGCTCCTTCCTGTTCACCCATTTCGGACTGTCGGGCCCCGCGGTCCTCGACGTGAGCCGGGCCGTCAGCGGCCACCCGGGACCGGATCGCCTGGTGCTCGTCTGCGACCTCCTGCCGCGCATGAACCCGGATGAGCTGAGCGCGCTCGTGGCCCAAGAGTGTGCGACGGCCGGGAGAAGGCGACTATCAACCATCCTTGGCAACTGGCTTCCGCAACGGCTTGCCGAGACGCTCGTCCAGCGGGTCGGCCTGACTGAGCAGCGCCGGGCCGCGGAACTCTCCGGGGCCGACCGGCGGCAGCTCGTCGAGGCCGTCAAGCAGCTTCCCATCCCCGTCGCCGGCACGCTCGGCTTCAAGAAGGCCGAAGTCACGGCCGGCGGCGTCGCCCTCGACGAGATCGATTCGCGGACCCTCCAGAGCAAGATCGTCCCCAACCTCTACATCGCCGGCGAGCTATTGGACCTGGACGGACCAATCGGCGGCTACAACTTCCAGGCCGCCTTCAGCACCGGCTGGCTTGCCGGGGAAAGCGTTTGAGCCGGCGATGATTCGACTCCGCCGGATACGCTCATTTCGACAGCACCGTCACATCCGCGGCGATCTTCTCAACCGCCGCGCGCGACAGCGGCGCGGGGTGCAGCCGGCCGCTCCCCCAGGTCCCGATGGTGCTGGTCCGCAGGGGATCGCCGGCCCGCTCCGAGTGGCCCGGCGGCAACAGGCTCATCGCCGAGTCGACGTCGTGGAGCGGGATGTACTGGGAATAGGACTGGGCCGCCTGCGACTCGATCGTGCCTCCGTCCACGCAAACGAGCGCCGGCAGCCTCAGGTCGCCCAGCGGGTCGAGCGATCCGAAGCCGTCCAGGCTGCCAAAGTTCTCGATTCGCCGCCCGCGGACCTGGGTCCGGGCCATCTCGTTCCATCGGGCCGGATCGTCGCCGAAGCGCTGGCGGGCAGACCGCCAAGCGCCGGCAAGGCTCTGGTCGATGAAGTCCTGTTCCTCCCGGTCGATCTCGGCCTTGGGATCCTTGGCGATGCGGGCCTGGAGGTCCCGGAGGCACCGAGCCAGGCCGGACTCCCCTCCGCCGAACTTGCCCGCCAGCGGCGTCGTCATGAATCGAAACATGGTGGAGATTTCGCCCGCCAACTCGCTCCCCGGCTCGGTCAGTTCCGACTTGGCGCCACGGGCGGACCAGTCTTCCAAGTGCTTCAAGGCGTCGGCGGCCTCGGGCGAGAGATCTCGGTGCAGCGCGTCGCGCAAGTGCAGGCCCGCGCGGACGATGTCGCGCCTCGCCGGGTTGACCGTATCGAAATGAACGCTTAGCACGTCTTCAGGCGTGAACCGCTCCTGTGCCGCCAGCCGCTCACACAACCGCCAGGACCGCACGGTATGGCCCATGCTGCCGGTGCTCAGTCCCATCGGAACCGGGTAAAAGGAGCCGATGGACCTGTGGTTGGCGCTGGCGATCCAGCCGCGGCCGGGGTTGATCACGTGCGGCAGCAGGTCGTGGGGCACAAAGCCCTGCCAGTTCGCTTCGGACCGCGAGCCGTCGACGGCCGCCGTCCCCTGATGGGCGTCCAGTCGCGAGCGGACGGGAACGGCCGCCAGAACCCAGAAGCCGATGTTGCCGCGGCGATCACCGAAGACCAGGTTTAGGCTGGGGAACTGCCAGGCGGCGGTCGCCCGCGTGAAGCTCTCGATGTCGCGGGCCCGCATCATGCCCAACAGGGCCTGAATCGTCTCGCGGTCCGTCTGGCAGATCGGCACGCGACGCAGGGCCACCTCGGGGTCCCCGGGAACAGGGAAGGCGAAGGGCGTGACCACCGGGCCAAACACCGTCTGGCCAGTCACAAGCTCCACGTTGCGGCCCCCTTTGACCTGGATCGTCTCGCGGATCGTCTCCACGAGCCGCCACTGGCCGTCCAGCAGGTATTGATTGGGATGCTCGCCGTCGGTCTTCAGCCGGAACAGGTCCGCCTGGTCGGCCCCCAGCGCCGTCGCGCCCCAGGCCAACTCCTCATTCCAGCCGATCAGGAGCCCGGGGCAGCCCGGGACTCCCACGCCCCGTGCGTTGAAGCTCTTGCCGCACACGTGGAACTCGTGCCACAGGGAAGGCGCCCAAACGGTGGTCTGCGGGTCGCTGACAAGTACGGAGGAACCGGTGGTGGTCCGTTTGCCGCCCACCACCCAGGCGTGGCTGAATCGTGGTCCGGCGGGCCCGGCAGGGGGCTTGGGAAGATTCAGCCCATGCTCGCGCGCGAAGGCACTGACGCGATCCAGCCACTCGTCGGGGACGTCGGACCGGCTGACGACGGCTGAGTCGTCGTCATACCAAAGGCGCGTGGGCGACGGGGGCACTAGCGGGCGTCCGCCCCGGCCCTTGGCCGGCTCCCGGCCGGCGGGCGGTGGACCGAGATTGCGGTACTGGATCAGGTCGCGCGTGCCATCGCCGGCAAAGAACTGCCCGAGGTGCCACCAACTGGCGATGCAGTCGGCGGGGCTCCAGGGCGCGGGCCGCAGGCCGAGCTTGGCGAACAGCGGGTGCAATCCGTCGCGGTGACCGGCGATGTAGTCGTTGACGCCCTCCGAGTAGGCCGTCAGCATCGCGATCGAATCCGGGTCGAGGTTCCCCGCCACCGTCCGGGCGGCGCGATAGAAGCCGAAGGTCCGCATCTTGCGGTCGTGATCCACAGAGGATTCCTTGCCGCGGCCCGAGGGCCGGTCGCCCAGCACCTCCGCAAGCCGGCCCTGGATCATGCGCAAGTTGTAGTGCATCTGGAAGGCCCGCTCCTGGGCCGCGGCGTAGCCCAGGCCGTACATCGCACCCGCGTCGGTCTGGGAGAACACGTGCGGAACGCCCCAGCGATCTCGCACCAGCTCAATCTTGCCGTAGGCGCTGCGGGGCGCGGCAAAGGCGGTCGAAAAGCCCAGCCATGCGGCCTGGGACACAAGGACGATCAACGCGAACAGTCTTGCCAAGCGCACCTCAAGTCTCCTTCTGTTTGCGGCATACGTGTAGGCGTATCACCGCCACGGCAACAAGGTCGGGCTGCCCGACCCATGGGCGCTGCCTCCCTCCGGGCCGGTCAGGTAAACGGCCTTGCCGCTGCCGTCGGTGAAATAGCGCGGGTTCGCGGGGTGAACGCGCAGGGGACCGGAAACGGGGGACCGGGCGGCTGATTCATCGGCCACCGCCGCGCAGGCCCGGCGCAGGTATTCCTCGAAGGCCCACTCGCCGCTGCTGCCGGTCTGACGCGTGAGGACCAGGTCCAGGCTCGGCACGAAGGCAATGAGCTGGCCGCCGCTGCCGGGCTTGGAACGGGCGTCCGGGGGAATGCCTTTGCCGCTGCGGCCGCTCTCTCCTCTGTGCCGCGCCGGCAGTTCCCAGCCGTGCGAGAAGACTTGCGGGTTGAGCTTCCACCGCATTTCCGGCGTCGTCACGCCGTGCGTGGGTGCGGCGGTTTCCTCGACAAACCGTTTCGGGATGACCTGCTGAGAGCCCCAGCGTCCGCCGTGCATCATGCAGTAAGCGATCCGCGCCAGGTCGCGGGCCGGCATGCCCAGCCCGTGCGACGGATGACGCCCGTGCTTCTTGTCGCCGTCGAGGAAGTGGAACCACCAGTGTTCGATGCCCAGCGGCTTGAAGAGGGCCTCGACGGCGAACTGGTCGTAAGGCTTGCCCGTGACGGTCTCGCACACCAGGGCCGCGTGGGCCAGCGCGTGGGTCGAGTATCCGCAGCCCGTGCCGGGATCGAAGGCGAGCTTCGCCGTGCGCGGGTCGCCGGTGTGGCCCAAAATGTACTCCCAACTGCCGTCGTTGGGCGCGCCGGTGGCCTCGGGGCAGATGCCGGACGTGTGGTTCAGGAGTTGCTTCACCGTGATCCTGGCCTTGCGCGGATCGCTCAGCGGTTGCGCCCAGGGGATGAACAGGAAGGCCGGATCGTCGAAGGTCATTCGTTTGGGCGTCAGCCCGCGCTGGCTTTGCTCCGAGGCGATGGCCAGCACCGTGGCGCAAACGGCCTTGGAAACGGACGCCACGCGGCGCGCGTCGGTCTTCGCGCTGTTGCCGCGCTCGACTTCCAGCACCACGTAGCCCTTGCGGATGACCACGGCGGCGAAGTTGCGATCGTCCGAGTCGAGGAGCCATTTGCGCAGGTCGGCGAGTTTCCGGGGATCCATCCCGGCCAAGCGACGGATGTCTTCCGGCATGTCCAGCTTGCGCCAGCCGCCCTGGGATTCGGGGGGCGGGAAGTACGCATCAGTCGGCTCAGACAGATGCCCGGTCGCCGACGAGCCCCGTGCCTTGCTGTCGCTCTGGGCCCACGCGTACTCGGTGCAGCCGTTGACCGCTGGAGCGCTGCCGGCGATTCCCGCGCACGTCGCCAGCAAGAATACCCGCAGCATGGTGCTCCGCCTTTCATCAGTCTCTGGGGTGCCGATCTCGACGCCTTCCGCGACGGCATTCTATCGTGCTGGCCGCGGCACCACAACCTTTCGGCGCTCTCGTGCTCTCGGGTCTCTACCTGGACGTGACAACCCGCTATCATGACCCACAGGGGGCACAGTCCCGGCAGCCAACTTGTCTTCCGGAGCAACTCGCAGCGAAAGCAGCCGAACTCCCCAACCGCCTCGGACGGCCTCGGAAGGGCTTGACGGCCGGCGTGCTACGGGCCATTCTGGAGGGGCGGGCGGTGTACTTGGGAGGGGAGTTTGCCTGCCCGAGGTGTAATCGAAGCCCTGCGGCCCTCGGCGGGCCGCGGGAATGGGTGTGCGATGGGATTCGAGGCTTGACAGGACCTTTTTTGGGAGGTTTGTGAAATGGCCGTGCAAGAACTGCGACCCATGGGCATTGGCGACATCCTCGATGCGACCTTTCGGCTGTACCGTCAGCGGTTTCTCACGTTTCTGCTCATCGGTCTGGTGGTCTATTTGCCCTACGCCCTCCTCGCAGCCTTGTTGCAGGCTTCGTCAGGAATGACGGGGGAGCCTTCGACGATGGCGGCAGGCGCGGGGATGCCCCAGGGGCAGATCAATCTGCCGGGCCTGGTTTTCGGCGCGGTGGGGACCCTCATTTTCCTGATCGTCCTGTTCCCGCTGTGTACCGGCGCCATGGTCTACAACATCTCCGCGAGTTACCTCGGAGAGAGCCTTACGGCAGGGTAGTCCTATTCGCGGGCCGCTCCAAGACTGCTTTCACTGCTAGGGACCCAGATCCTCGCGGGGCTGGTCGTCTTCCTGGGCTTTCTGCTGCTGATCGTCCCCGGGGTGATTTTCTCCTTGTGGTTTCTCCTCATTTCGCCGGTGGTGGTGTTGGAAGGGATCGGTGGTTCCGCCGCGTTGGGGCGCTCGCGGGAGCTGATGCGGGGCAACCTCGGAAAGGGCTTCCTGCTCGGGTTAGTCGTAGGAATCCTCACCGCGGTCATCGGCGGGGTCTTCAGCGCGCTGACGGTACTGGCTCTCGGGCCCTACTCTCCCTTGAAGGTGTTCCTCGACAACGTCTTCTCGGGGGCTCTGCTGCCCATTCAGACGGCGCCATGGATCCTGCTTTACTACGACCTGCGCATCCGCAAGGAGGCCTTTGACCTCCAGAAGCTGGCTGAAGCCTTGGGGCAACCCGCGGCGACATGATCGGGCATTTGGGGAGAGCACTGGCTTTGGCGGTCGCTTTGGGGTGGGCTGCTGCCCCGGCGCAGGGGACGCCAACCGCCCGGCAGCAGCCCGCGACCCCGGTCGCGCTGCCGGATAGTCTCGACCCCGGTCTTGCGGCCTATCAGTCGCGCACTCGGGCAGCGATCGAGGAGGTGATGGCTCGGCGCGAGTTTGCCTCCCTGTACGACGATCCCTACACCTTTTGGCGCTGGCTGAGAGACTGGATCTCCTCCATCCTCAAACAGGTGACGTCCGCGCTGGCGGACCTGCCCGGGTGGGTATTCTGGATGATCGTGGCGTGGATGGTCCTGGCACTGGCGGCGATCCTGGCCCACTTGATCTACACGCTCTGGAAGCTCCTGGGAGGGACCTCATGGGCGTCGCGGGCCGGTGCTTCGGCGCGCGGTCGCCCTGGGGAGCTTTTGGGGATTCGGGATCTGGACTTCGATTCGGTTTACGGCGAGGCCCGGCGCCTGATGACCGCCGGGGACTGGCTGGCTGCGACCCGGTATCTTTACGTCGCCGCGATCCTCTGGCTGGACCGTCAGGGCTGGATCGCGTTCCACACGTCGAAAACCAACTGGGATTACGTCGGAGAATTGCGGGCTCGGGATCAGATTCAGGGTCCGTTCCGCCGGCTCACGGATTGTTTCGAGTCCATCGTTTACGGCGGGCAGTCCGCGACGGTGTCCACGAGTCGCGAGATGGCCAATACGGTTCAAGGTTTGCTTCATGGGTCCGCTCCAGTTGTCGCGAGCTGATCGGCTCCTTTTGGGCATCGTGCTGGTGACGGCGGTGCTGGTAGCGCTGGTCACGTGGCTCGTTCTGCCCCCCGAAAAGATCGGCGGGATGGAGAAGCAGCCCTCCACCTTCTTCAACGTCGCTTACGGAACCAAGGCCGCCTACCTGGTCCTCGAAAGGCTGGAGTATCCCGTCACCCGGCTGCGCCGGCCGATCGAGCGCGAGACGCTCGGCGGGATCGGCGTCCTGTTCGTCCTCAAACCCGAGATCGGCCTGAAGGACCGCGAGGTGGCCGTGCTGGAAAGCTGGGTCAAGGAGGGTCATGCCCTGGTGGTGGTGCCGGGGTCCTCAATCACCCTCCCGCAACTCGGCAGCTTTCTGGAGCAGTGGTTCCATCTGGCCCAGACGGCGTCCAGCGATGAAGAGAGGACCCACCCCAGCGTCCGTAAGGACCAGCCCGCTTCCGACCGGGGGCTGGATGCCGGCGAGCCGCTCCTTGCCGGGATTCGGCAGTTGACGGCCGGAAGCGGCCGGCGCTTCCGCCGCGACAGGCCCCTCGGCGGGCCTCTGGCCGGCCTGCACGCGAGCGCCTTCTGGAGAGACGAGCTGGGGACCGTCGGCCTGCGGGTGAAGTTCGGCGAGGGGACGGTAATCGCCCTGGCCGACGCGTATCCGCTCAGCAACGTCGGGATCAGCGAGGCCGACAACGGATTGCTGCTGGGCAATATCGTTCGGGAGCTGTCGGAGCACTATCCGGGACGCATTGCCTTCGACGAATACCATCTCGGCTTTCCGCAGCGGGACTGGTCCCCGGTCGCCATGGCCAAGCTGATCGTGACCGGCCAATGGCGTTGGGCGGTGGCACAGACGCTCCTGGCCGGGGTCTTGGCGCTTTACGCCGCGGGAGTGCGCTTCGGCAGCCCGCGGGACGTGGCCCGCGCGCCGCGCCGGCAGCATCGCGAGTTTGCCGAAGCCGCCGGCCGGCTGCTCGACGAGGCGGGCGCTGCGTCGCTGGCCGCCGAGACGCTCTATCGCTACTACCGCGACCGGCTCTGCCGGCTGGTCCATCTCGAACCGGAGGCGGACGACCGCCGGCTGAGTCAAGCCGTCCGGGACCGCTCGGGTCAGGAGATCGGCGCCGTTTTGCAGCAGGCGCGGAGCGCCGCGTCGGGCCCGGTCAGCCGGCAGGGGCTCCTCACTCTCACCCAGAAACTTCACCGCGTTGTGGAGGCACTCGACCATGGACCTTGAAGCCGTGACCCGAAGCGCCGCGGCCGTTCGGCGCGAGCTTTCCAAGGCGATCGTCGGCATGGACGCCGTATTGGATCAGACCGTGGTCGCGCTGTTGGCCGGCGGACACGTCCTCCTCGAGGGGCCTCCGGGGACCGCGAAAACGCTCCTGGTGCGGGCCCTGGCGCTGGCCATCCGCGGCCGCTTCCACCGGATCCAGTTCACTCCCGACCTGATGCCGGCGGACTTGATCGGGGTCAACGTCTTCCACACCCACTCGTCCGCCTTCCAGTTCCGCCCCGGCCCGATCTTCTGCGACCTGCTGCTGGCCGACGAGATCAACCGCGCCCCGGCCAAGACGCAGTCGGCCTTGCTGGAGGCGATGCAGGAGCAGCAGGTCTCGGTGGACGGGGAACTCCATCCGCTGAGCCCCGTCTTCAGCACCTTCGCCACGCAGAATCCCATCGAATACGAAGGGACTTATCCCTTGCCCGAGGCTCAACTGGATCGCTTCCTGTTTAAGACCGTGGTCGGCTATCCCGACCAGCGGCAGGAGATCGAGATCCTCCAGCGCTATCAGGCGGGCTTCGACGCCGCCCGGCTGGCCACCTTCGGCATCGAGCCCTGCACCAGCGTCGAGGAGCTGGCCCAGTTGCGGGCGACGGTGCGGCAGATCACCGTGGCGCCGCCGGTGTTGGAGTACATCACCTCGATTATTCGGAGCACGCGCGGGCTTCACTGGCTGAGTCTGGGGGCCAGCCCGCGGGCAGCCGTCATGCTCTTCCTCGCCGGCAAGGGGCTGGCAGTGCTGCGCGGGCGATCTTACGTTACGCCGGATGACGTGCGCGACTTGGCGGCCCCGGTGCTCCGCCACCGCATCGTGCTGAACCCCGAAGCGGAGATCGAAGGAATGACTGCCGACCAGTGCGTCCAGCGGGTCTTGGAACGGATCGAGGTGCCACGGCTCTGAGATTCCTGTGGGGCAGATTGCTAATCTGCCCGCCAACGTGAGGCAGATTGCCAATCTGCCGTGATTCCGGCAGGTTGGCAACCTGCCCCACGTTGCAGTTTTATTGGAGCGCGCCGAATATGATCTTACCCACGCCGAAACTGCTGATCTTGCTGGCCCTGCCCGTGCCCGCGCTGATTCTGTTCCCGGGTCAGGCCATGACCGTGCTGGCCGCCGGGTACGATGCGGCGATTGTCTTGGTCGCGGTGCTGAGCGTTCTCGTCTCGGCCCGTCCCGGCCAGATCATCGTCCAGCGGCGGCTCCCCGAGCACCTCTCGCTGGGAGCCAGCAACCAGGTCGGCTGGGATATCCGCAACCTGGCGTCCTCGCCCGTCCGGTTCGAGCTGACCGAGGACGTGCCGGAGGCCCTCCGGCGCGAGGTCCCGAGCGCGGCGGCCACCCTGCTTCCCCATGCTTCGGCGGAAGTGCGTTACGGGGTGCGGCCGACGCGCCGCGGGCTTTTCGAGTTCGGCGACATTTTCCTCCGCTGGCGGGCGCAGTTGGGGCTTGTGATCCGCCAGAAGCGCATCCGGACCCGCAGCCCGGTGAAAGTCTACCCCAACGTCGCCAGCCTGGCCCGCTATGAGCTTGCCGCCCAGCGCCATCGCATGATCGAGATGGGCCTGGCGCCGGTCCGGCTCCGCGGCCGGGGGAGCATGTTCGAGAGCCTCCGGGAATACGTCCCCGGCGACGATCTGGCCGACGTGGCCTGGAAGGCCACCGCCCGCCATGGCCGGCTCATGACGCGCAACTACGAGACCGAGCGGAGCCAGAACGTCCTGGTGGTGCTGGATTGCGGCCGGCTCATGGTCCCGCAGGTCGATCAGCTTTCCCGCCTCGACTACGCGATCAACGCTTCGCTGCTCTTGAGCTACGTGGCGATGAAGCAAGGAGACTACATCGGGCTGGTGGCCTTCAGCGACCGCATGGAAGCCTACGTTCCGCCGGTGAAGGGGCGGGCCGCCCTCTCGCGCATGAACGAGGCCCTGTATCGGCTGGAGGCCCGGCTGGGCGATCCCAACTACGAGCAGGTCTGCAAGTTCCTGGCCCTCCGCCATCGCAAGCGCTCGCTGATCGTGATCCTGACGGACGTGATCGACAAGAACGCCTCCTCGACGCTCCTGGCCTACGCGGCCCACTTTGCCCGCCATCACCTCCCGCTGTGCGTCACGCTGCGGAACCTCCAAGTGGAGCGCCTGGCCGCCGCCGAGCCCCAGGCAGTCGCCGATTGCTTCACCAAGACCGTGGCCTTGAAGATGCTGGCCCGGCGGGCCGAAGCCCTGGCCCGCATGCGCCAGTCGGGCGTGGACGTGCTGGACGTCGATCCCCGCCAACTCACCCCGCAACTGCTGCACCGCTACCTGCTGCTGAAGGCGCGCAAGCGGTTTTAGGATCGGCCTTGCGACCGCCCACCAGCAGATACAGCCAGAAGACCGCTGCGGCGGCGACCCCGAAGAGGACCTTGAGCGGTTCGGGGATGGCTTGGCTGGGGGTCACGAAGCCCTCGAAGATCCCTGCGACGGCGAAGGCCGGGATCAGTCCCGCGGCCAATTGCACGGCCCGGACGGCCTCCTCGCGCAAGGCCCTGCGCCGCGTTCGCTGGCCCGGGGCCCACAGGCCGTAGCCCAAGAGCAGGCCCGCGCCCCCGGCGATCACTACCGCGCTCAGCTCCAGGGCCCCGTGCGGCAGAATCACCATCCAGAAGGGCCCTGCAATGCCGCTCTTGGCAAAAGCGCCGGCAATCCCGCCCAGCATGGCTCCGTTGACCAAAAGCACGTAGACGGTGCCGATGCCATAGGTGATCCCCAGGGCAAAGGCGCCGAGCGCCACCCGGATGTTGTTGGTAATTACGACGCTCGACAGCAGGGGATTTCCTTCGTGGCCGAACCGCTGGCGGATGTCGGCCACGGACTTCTCCCCGTAGAACTCCTCTTCCGCCCCGCCGAGAATGTCGGCCACCACCTGGGGCGAACTCTGCACCGCAGAGTAGGCCATCAGCGCGCTGGTCGCCGCGATGAGAAGACTAGCCAGGGTAAATCTCCATGTCTCGCGGAAGAGCCGGGGATAGCGCACGAGGAAAAACCAACTCAGCCCCAACGTCCGCCTCGCCCCGCCGCGGTAGATCTGCCCGTGGGCGCGGGTCACCAGCCGGTTGAGCGGGCTCAGGATGGCCGGGTCGGCGTCCCATGCCCGCAGCCGCGCCAAATCCGCACAGGCGGCCTGATAAAGCTCGGTCAGCTCGCCGACGTCTTGTGCCCCAGTGCGGCGCGGCCCGCGGCGGTACAGCCGGTCGACAATCGCCTCCATCCGCTGCCACGCCGGGCGGCGCTCCTGCAACCAACGGTCAAGACTCATAGTGACGCCCCTCGACCAACCGTTCGATGTAGCCCTCGGCGTCGCCGTAATGCCCCCCGTATTTCTCGTACAGGGGTCTGGCCAGGTGCTCGGCCAGCTCGTAGCGGGCCTTGGGCAACAGCTCGACGCGCCGCTGCAGGAAGCCCGTGAGCACGCGGCGCTCCTCCAGCGCCAGCTCGGCGTTGGCCACGCCGACGGCGACCGGGCCCAAATCCCGCTTCTTGTCGGCACGGGCCCGATAGTCCAGTTGCCCCTCCTTGACCACGATGGTCCCCGCCGCCAGGTCTCCCAGCCGCTTGCAGAGCGGATTGAGAAACATGACCAGCCCGCCCAGCCCGTAGAGGACGGGCAAGAAGTCCACGAGCCGGAGGATGTTCCGCACCAGGACCTCGTTCAGGGTCACCGGAGTGCCGTCGTCGCGGATGACGCGGATCTTCATGGCCTTCTTGCCCGGCGTCTGGCCGCGCATCACCGCCTCGAAGAAGACGAAGTACCCGCCGAACAACAGGGCCGCCACGATGGCATAAATCACGGCGAGGGGCCAGCCGGCCCAGCGGTCCGCTCCCGGTCCGCGCGACAGCATGGCGGTGAAAATCCCGACGTTCAGCAAAAGCGCGAGCACGATCAAGACGAAGACGATCAGCCAGATCAGCAGGCCGTCGATGAGCATGGCGCAGAAGCGCGAGCCGAGCCCGGCGAGCTCGAACTCGACTTCGACGTTTTCCGGCGTCTCCAGAGTGTACCGATCGGCACTGGACATCGGATGCGGCGCCCGCCGCCTCCATCCCCGGGAAGGGCTAATCTGAATGGAAGCTTACCAGAGTCATTTCCGGTTGGCAACCGGAGCGTCTCGATATGGGCCCGGTTCCGCAGTATACTATGCTTTGTGAGGTCACCCGCCGAGAGAGGAGAACGAGCCATGAGCCTGTTCGATCTTGGGTGCGCCGGTCTAGTGCGAATCGCCGCCGCGTCGGCCTGGATGATCCTGCTGTGGCGCGGGATGGCGGTCGGCCTGGTCCTATTGCCGGAGGCCGCCGGCGCGGCCCCGCCGCAGGCCGCTGCCGATGCCCCGAAGGGCCAGCCGTCTCCCCGCACGGACCCGCAAAAGACCGGCTCGGCACCGGCCCTGATGCAGGCCGTCTACGACGGCCAGTCATGGCTCGACAAGGCGCGGAGCTTTCGCATCCGCAGCGAGGAGAAGATCACGTGGACCGAGGATTACCGCCGCTGGCGGGAACAGCAACCGCTGCCAGGACCGGTCCGTTCAAGCGATAGGCCGGGACCGAGCCAGTTCTCGGTGAGGATCGAGTGGGCATGGGACGAGCATCGCGTTCGCCGCACCCATGCCGTGGTGCACCCGGGTGAAACGCTATTCAGCCGGGACACGCGCATCTGGGACGGCTCGCTGGCGGTCGCATACAATGAACTGCCCGATCGCAAGCTAAGACAATACGTGCTGGCCAACAAAGTCGGCCGGATCTTCAACGAAATCATCGTCCGTGACACGATCGAAATCCCATGGGCCCCCGGCGGTCCCCACGACTTCTGGTGGCTGCCGAAGGACGTGGAGGGGTCTCGCACCATTCGGTGCCTCGCCCCGGAGGACTTCGAGCTGGAGGGGCAAGAGACGGTCAATGGGCGGCGATGCCATGTCGTCCTGTCGCGCGCCGCACATTATCGCATGCACATCGGCATTAGCGATGGGCGACTCTACCGCCAGACGTGGCTCATCGCCCGCCCGGGAAGGGCCGGCTACGACGACCTGGCGCTCTACCGCAAGATCGGCGGGGCGGCGATCAAGAACGTGTATCAGTGGGAGGCGTGGCTGGAGAGCCTGGGGCCCGCCGAGCGCCGCCGCGTCTATCGCCAGTGGATGGTTGCCCAGTTCGAGTTTGCGCGCCCATACTCCCGTGAGACGTTCGACGATTATCGCGAGGTTGCGCCCGGCTGTTGGCTTCCCTTCCGCCTATCGAGCGAGACCTACATGGGGGACGCGCCTGAGCCGTTTCTCGCTTGTCACAGCGAGCAGACCGTGAACGAGGTCGCGGTCAACCAGCCACTGGCCGACGACCTGTTCCGCATCGAGCTGGCTGACGGCGTGCCCGTGGCGACCGATACGCGCTACGATCCGCCCATCCGATACACCTTTCGCAAGGACCAGACCGAGGCGGAACGCGTCGCCCTGTGCGAGTCCGAGCGCGCCGCCCAGGCGAAGACGGCGGAGGAGATGAAGAAGCGTCAGGAAGTCATCGAGGGACGCGTGGGCCAGACCCCGCCGCCGCTCCCTCAGTCCGGTTGGCTCAACGGCGGACCTTTGACGTGGAAGGAGCTTCGCGGGAAAGTGGTGGTCCTGCACTTTTGGGCCGTGGATTGCGGGCCTTGTGCCAATGAGCTGCCGATCTTGGCCGGCTGGCACGAAGACTCGGCGAAGAGCGGCATCGTCGTAATCGGCATTCACCCACCCACCAAGGAACTCGACGCCGTGCGCAAGAAGCTGGCCGATTTTGGCGCCAAGTATCCCGTCTTGATCGACGCCGCGGCGACCAAGCCCGGCGGCCTCGGCGTGCTCCATGACTGGTTTGGCAATCCCTGGTGGCCGCACACGGTGCTCATCAGCAAGCGCGGCCTGATCGTCGCACACGGCCAGTTGTTTATGCAAACGAAGCTCTTCGACGAGTTGCGGCGGTTGGTCGTCGAAGAAGAGTAGACGGCGATTTGTGTTCGCTTGCCGCGGCGCTGGCTGATGGAGTGAAGTACCGATGGACCCAGCAGTGAGTACGTTGCGGAGCAGACGCGTCCTGGAGTGGCCCTTGGGGGCCGTGCAGCGATCGCTCTTCAAGTCGATGGGCTACACGGACGACGACCTGGAGCGGCCGCTGGTGGGCATCGCCAATTCCTGGAACCGCGTGGTGCCGGGCCACTACAACCTGCAACTCGTGTCCGAGTACGTCAAGCAAGGCATCTTCCGGGCCGGCGGCACGCCCGTGGAGTTCGGCGTCATGGCCGCCTGCGATGGGATCGCCCAAGGCCACGTCGGCATGCACTACATCCTGCCGACGCGCGACCTCATCGCCCACGACGTGGAGATGATGGTCCAGGCCCACCAGCTCGACGGCGTGGTGCTGTTGGGCTCGTGCGACAAGATCGTGCCGGGACTGCTCATGGCGGCGGCCCGCGTGGACGTGCCGGCGATCCTGGTCGTCGGCGGTCCGATGGAGGGGGGCTGCGAGTTCGACGGCCGCGCCTCCGACGTCACCTCGATCACCGAGGCCCTGGGGATGCTCCAGGCGGGGAAGATCGACGAGGGGACCTTCCGCCGGCTGGAGGACACGGTCGCCCCGACTTGCGGCTCCTGCTCGTTCCTCGGCACGGCCAACACGATGTGCTGCGTTGCCGAGGCGATGGGGATGTGCCTGCCCGGCTCGGGTACGATCCCCGCCACGCACGCCGCCCGGCTGCGGGCCGCCCAGGATTCGGGCCGGCAGATCGTCGAGCTCGTGCGGCAGGGGATCACCGCGCGGCGGATCATCAACCGCAAAGGGATCGAGAACGCGTTTCGCCTGGGCTCGGCCATCGGCGGCTCGACCAACCTCGCGCTGCACATCCCGGCGATCGCATACGAGGCGGAGTGCGGGGAGGTCACGATGGACGTCCTGGAGGAGCTTGCCCGCACCACGCCGCACGTCGCGAAGATGAACCCCGCGGCGCCGCTCAACCTGCCCGACTTCCATGCCGCGGGCGGGGTGCCGGCGGTGCTCAAGGAACTGCTGCCGCTCCTGCACGGCGACGCGACGACCGTCACGGGCAAGAGCATGGCGGAGAATGTTGCCGGCCTCCCGGACGGCGACCGGCGCATGATACGCCCCTTGAGCGACCCGTGGAGCACGCAGGCCGGGCTGGCGGTCCTGCGGGGCAACCTGGCCCCGCGCACGGCGATCACCAAGCCGGCGGCAATCGCCCCGGAGCAGCACGTCTTTTCCGGCCGCGCCCGATGCTTCGACTGCGAAGAGGCGGCCATTCAGGCGATTCTCGACGGCGTGGTCCGGGAAGGCGAGGTTGTGGTCATCCGCTACGAAGGGCCCAAGGGCGGGCCCGGCATGCGCGAGATGTACACGGCCATGAAGCTGCTGTACGGGCGGGGGCTGGCACTGAAGACGGCGGTGGTGACCGACGGGCGGTTCTCGGGCACGAACAACGGGTGCTTCGTGGGCCACGTTTCGCCGGAGGCGGCCGAAGGCGGCCCGCTCTGCATTGTGCGGGACGGCGACGCGATCACCATTGATATCCCGCAGCGTCGCCTGCACCTCGACGTCCCCGACGAGGAAATCCAGGCCCGCCTGGCGCGATGGCAGCGGCCGCCGTCGAAATTCACGCGGGGCTACTTGGCGCTTTATGCCCGGTTGGCCGAGTCCGCCGATCAAGGGGCGATCATACCGCACCGTGGTTTCGGCCGATTGTCGCCGAGCGGCAGACTTCCGAAGTCTTAAAGACTTCGGAAGTCTTGGGATAGGCTCTTACCATCGCCGCCGGCGATCCAGCCGCAACGCGGCTCATTTCTTCCCCTGATACACGCGCACGTAATCGACGTACATGTCGGCCAGGCCGTGATAGCGGGACAAATCGACGGGCCAGCCGCCGCCCGTGGCAAGATCGATCAGAAAGAACAGCGGACGCTGCTTGGAGAGCGGGAGCGTCGCGTGGCGGCCCACCTCGACGTTGTCACAATAGTAGATCGTGTCGGTCTCCGTGATCTTGCACCCGTAGGTGTGGAACGTCTCATACCAGGTGGACGGGACGCCGAACTTGCGCATGCGAATCGGATTGTGCAATCCCTCGAACGCCTTCTTCTCGATAGCCTTGCCGGCCTCACCCTGGTCCCAGCAGTGCGGGCAAATCATGTAGGTGTCGAAGGCGTTCGGCTCGCGGGGGCCTTCGCCGCCGTATGCCTCAATGATGTCCAGCTCATCGCACGGCACCTTCTTGCCTTTGACGTGGTCCGTCATGTAATCCGTCATCAGCCAGAAGGCCGGCCACGTGCCGATGGCGTTCGGGCCGAGGAACCGGCACTCGAAGTAACAGGGAGCCTTGGCGGTGACGCCGGTGGCATCGTTCTTCATGGACGATATCAACCCCGAGCTGCGGGTCTTGTCGCTAGCCCGGATCCGCAGATAGGAATCGACCTGCGAGAACGGGTTCTTCGGGGAATCGTGGCTGGAGAACGTGTGTATGCTGAAGTCCTGCCAGCCGCCCGGCGGCTTGTGATCGTAGTAGGTCGCCTTGGAGTCGGTGCTGGAAATGGAGAGCGGTCCCTTGAAGTCGTCGGCAAAGACCAGCGACATGCCTTTCGCCGCCGGCGGGTCCTTGGGCATTCCCTCGTCCCACGGAATGCCGCCCTTGTTGTAGAGCTGGAGGTAGCAATTGTCCGTTTGGCTGCCACGGACGCCGCTGATCCGCACGGTGATCGGGCCGTGCGGGTACTGGTCCGCCGGGAAGACGAACGAGCCGTTGCCCTTGGCGTCGAGCGCGACCGTGGCCACCGTGGAATCACTGCCAAAGCCGGCGCCTTGCTTCCAACATTTCACGAGCACGCTCTTCAATCCGGGGGCCGCAACGGTTACCGTGGTGTCTCCTTTCACGTCGGAGCAATACTCCGGCGAGACCACGGACACCTGGCGCATGGTTAGCGTCTCCTCGACGCTCTTCTCCGAGTCCACGCTGAGCGAATCGAAGTACAGGTCGCCCTCGGCGGGCAGCAGTTTCTCCTTTCCGCCGGCCTTCTCCATCGGCTGGCCGACGGTGAGGATGATCGCAGTGATGGGATGATCGAGCTTGCCGTTGCGGTCCCCTCCCCACGTCTCATGGGGAGCGTCCAGGTCGAAGACCACTTCTTTCCAGCCGGTGAAATCGACGATCCCGCCTTGGCCCGTACCGCTGGAGAGCGACCTGTATTGGTGCGTCTCGCCGCCGGCGTCGGCCACCTGCAGTCCATAGGAGCATTTCGAGTTGTCGCCCTTGAGCCAGTAGTGCAGCTTGTGGACGGGAGCGTAGATCTTGACCTCAACGGGTATGCCGAGGTACTGGAAGCTCCCGGTGCCGAGAAAGTGGTAGTGCAGCTTCAGGCACTGCTTCCCGTCGTGCGGCTGCTCGGTCGACAACTGGACCGAAGCATTCTCGTTGGGGATATTGACGACCCACACCCTGGGCTTCAACGAAGCCTTTTCAAAATCCTGCACCATCGCGGGCGTGGCGCCCCACGCCGGCGCCGTCGCACAGGCGAGCGCCAGAGACAACAGCAAGCGCTGTTTCATCGGTGTTTCTCCTTTTTCCATCGCGGTGAATTTCAGACGACCTTGATTGGCTAGCTCCCCGATCCAGTTTCGGGGCGCCCCCTTGCGGTGGGTGATGCGATCTAGTAAAAGCTATCCGACGCAGCGCACGTTTTCAATCGCGCCGCTCCCGTCTGGAGTCACAGGGAATCGGAATTCTCCGGCCGCTTCATACGTACCAACCCCAAAGGAGAACGCACCATGAACGAACCGCAAAGTCGCAGAGAGTTTCTGGAAGGATCGAGCCGCCTTGTGGCCGGCGTCGGGGCCGCCGCGCTTCTTGCGGGAAGTTCCGCGGGCGCGGAGAAGAAGACGCTCGCCGTCGGGTGCCGCGACGGAAACCTGAGAGAGACCCGGGCAAAGGACTGCTGGTCGGCCATGCGGTCGATCGGGGCCGAGGTGGTCGAGGCCGTCGTCGCTGAGAACCTTTCCCTCCCCGGCCTGTTTCATCCCGAGCGGAAGTACACCGTGGCCACGCCGGCCGGGATCGAGCAACTGGCCGCCGACGTGAAAGCCGCCGGCAGGCGGATCTCGGCGTTCTGCTTGACCAACCGCTTCGACACCCGGCCCGACTTCGAGGTCGAGTGGTGCGGCAAGGCCGCCCGGGCCGCCAAGGCCCTGGGCATCCGGGCGATCCGCATCGACGTCGTGCCGCACAAGCTTGCGCAGGCCGAGTTTCTCGAGTCCGCCGCGAAGACCCTTAAGCGGGTGATCGAGACCACGGAGGACACGGGCGTGGCGTTCGGCATCGAGAACCACGGCGGCACGACCAACGATCCCGAGTTTCTCAGGCCGCTGTTCGAGCGCGTCGGCTCCAAGCGGCTCGGCCTGACGCTCGACACGGGCAATTTCTACTGGTTCGGCCATCCGCTCTCGAAGGTCTACGAGCTGTACGAGGCGTTTGCGTCCCGAGTCTGCCACACGCACTGCAAGAGCATCCGGTTCCCCGAGTCCGAGCGCGAAAAGCGGCGGCCGATGGGCTGGGAGTACGGCAAGTACACTTGCCCGATCTACGAAGGCGACATCGACTTCCGGCGCGTGGTGACGATCCTCCTTGCGGCGGGTTATGCGAACGACCTGTGCGTCGAGGACGAGTCGCTGGGGAGGTTCCCGGCAGGCGAGCGCGGCAAGATTCTCGCCAAGGAGGTCCGTTACCTGAAGGACCTGCGGTAGGCTTTCTTTTCGTGGTCCGATGCACTTCATTGGGCGCGTTGTAGGACGGATTTGTAATCCGCCCTGAGGCGGGACGGATTGAAAACCCGTCCTACGATTCCCGATGGCCCAACCTCAACCCGCCGAAGTACTGGCGCCTCTTCTCTGTTTATGGACACTGTAGCGTCATTATTGGCGAGGAGTTTCACGCAAAGGCGCCAAGGCGCAGAGAAATCAGCCGTCCAAAGCGTGGAATGAAGAAGGGCGTTGGCGGAGTTAGTCCGGAGGCGGACCACCGCCACTCGAAATCCTTTTGCGCCTTGGCGCCTTTGCGTGAAACTCCAAGAGTTCCCCAATACTGGCGCTAAAGTCTTTCTTTATGCGCGTTTCTTGCAGAGCGAAACAGAGAAGAGGCACCGGTATTTCCGTTGGGAAACCTCGGCCGCTCGTCGTGAGAATCCTACCCGACTCCGGCGGAAGGCGATTGCCGCCGAGCGAACCCCGCGAGCGCCGCCTGTCGGCAATTCCAAACACCGGGTCAACCCCAAAACCTCCACCAGGGCCTCTTCTATGTGCGGCAGAAGACCGCACTCTTGCCCGCAATCTCGCACACCTGCTCCAGAAATAGCTGAAGGGTGGCCGAGGGACTGTCCGATGCCAAGGCCCTTTCCACCAAGCGAACGTGCGAACGCTCGTGCAGCCTGTTTTCGGGAATACCCACGTTCTCCAGCCCGACGTGGTATGGGATACTCCATTTGCCCCTGTCGTGTAGCCAGAAGGCGCCCCCTCGGGCTGCCAGGCGTCGCACCAAGCCATCGACAAGCTCCCGGAAGTACCCGAGCGAAGGGACTTTCGACTGCGACAGTTCGGTGATAGGGCGGACCCAATCTTCGATCGCTCGTACCGCGTTCGTGACCTCACTTGGGTCCATCCGCGGCTCGCTCGCAGGTTCAAACCAGATCAAGAAACCGCAGTGCGGGCACGGCGCGTCCCTGACGGGCTGGGAAGGCTCCAGCCGGACTTCCGCGCCGCACACGGGACAGCGAATCGGTTCTCCTTTAGGGGTCCGCGACGAGGGTTCCATGTTTGCTGCACCAACGGCCCCGTAGCCGCACGCAATGACAACTGCGCGCAACAGGTCGCTAAGTCAGGCAATCTCAGCAACTGCCTGCCACTCGACTGACCCTATTCTACCTCGTTTGAGGGGCCATGGCGCCGAGGCGCAGGCTCGCTGGCGTCATTCTCGCAAGTCCCCGGAACTCTGAATCACGACGCTAGCCTGGATGATCCGTCGATTCGTAAGGTGGGACGAACGAAGCGCACGAGCGGTCGGACGTCGGTCGAGGGGGAAACCTCGACGCAAGCGCACGTCGACAATCAAGGTGTGTGCGGTTCGCGAAGTCCCACCAAGTGTTTCCGCGACCTCGTCCCACCCTACATGAATAAACCGGGCTACTTGCCAGACGCCCCCTCGCGCAAGGCGTAAAGCCGCCGCATCGTGCCGACGTAGAGCGTGCCGTTGGCGGCGACGGGGGTGCTGATGATGGGCTCGCTCAGCCGGATGGAACTGAGGACCCGTTTCTCTTTGCCCGTCGCCAGGACCCAGAAGTCGCCGCGGCGCGTGCCGACGTAGACCTTGCCGTCGGCGACCAGGGTGGAGGCCCAAATCTCGCCGCCGGCCTCGTGGACCCAATAGGGGCGGCCGGTCTGGGCGTCCACGCAGTGGACTTTGCCGTCGCAATCGGCCACGTAGACCAGGCCGTCGTGGATCGCGGGGGTCGAGCAGCAGTGGCGCCCGACGGGATAGGACCAGAGCAGGCCGCTGTGCGTGACGTCGCCGCTCTTGGTGGCGTCGATGCACTTGAGCCATGACTGGTTTTTGCCCCACCAGATGTCGCCGCCCACGGTGACGTAGACCCGGCCGTCGTGAAAGACCGGCATGGACTTGATGTTGCTGGGGCTCTCGCGGCGGTTGCGGATGTAGGAGTGGATGTTCTCCTTGGGCGCGGTGGGGTCGCAGTCGAACCGCCACACGCAGCGCAGTGGGAAGGGGGTTCGGGGTTCAGGGTTCAGGTTTCGGGGATCAGGGTTCGGCGTTCGCAGTTCGGCGCGGTCGTCCAGTCTTCTTACTCCTGAACCCTGAACCCTGAACCCTGAACCCTCAAGTGTCTCAAATGCATAAACCACCCCGTCGCCGCCGCCGAAGAAGACCAAGCGCCGGCCGCCCACCTCCCCCAGCGCCGGCGACGACCACGTGCTGTGAAAGATCCGCTGGCTGATCCCTTCGCGCTCCTGAGCGACCAGCCGGCCGGTTGCCTTGTCGATGACGACCAGGCTGGGGGCCTCGGGCTTTTCCACTCCCTGGTGCTTGCTGTTCAGGCCGTTGCTCGTGTTCACGTAGAGATAGGGTCCGTCCAGGAGGATCGACGCGTGGGACGAGTCGTGCGGCCGGACGCCGGCAGCCGTCCGCAGGTCCAGGAGCCAGAGGATGTCGGCATCCAAGGGACCGGGGTCCATGGGCGGCTGGTCGCGGGGGGCGATATGGCGGCCTTCGTCGCGGAAGGGGCCGTCGTTGCCGTTGGCCATTCCGCGGAGGTCCAGCGAGACCACCTCGTCCCGATTGGTGACCATGTAAACGCGATCCCCTTCCACCGTGGGCGGGGAGCACATGCCGGCCTGCGGCCAGTCGAGATAGATGTCGCCTTCGAGCTTGGGCATTACGAGCTGCCACGCGAGACTGCCGTCGGCTTCGTTGAGGCACAGAAGCACGCCGCGGTCGCCATCGTGGCGCGGATCGCGCGGCTGGTTGTTGTTCGTGCCGATGAGCACCTTGCCTCCGGCGACGACGGGCGTGGCATAGCACTCCGTACCCAGCGGGACGCACCACTTGACGTTCTTGCCGGTCTTCGGGTCGAAGCGGTCCGGCAAGCCCGTCTCGCCCGACACCATGTTCCGCGAGTGCCGCTGGCCCCATTGGGGCTGGTCGGCCGCACGCAGGGCTGCCGGCCCCGCGAGCAGAAGCATGAGACCGGCCGGGATCAATCCGCGGCCGAACGATCGCGTGGGCATAATGGCGTCCTTCATCGCAGGGTGTCGTTGGTCCTCTGCCCAAGGGCCCGGAAAACAATAAGTTGGGCAAATATGGGGAAGCAAGGCCGCGCAGCGGTCCTTGCTTTCCCATTGCTGAAGCCAGCGGAAAGTTACGGTTCTCCAAATCCTTATTGAAGGAAACGCGGCCCCGTCTGACCGTTCGCTTGCACGCAACCGCCTTTCCCTGGCCGCGTTTCCTTCAATAAAATTGCCCAACTTATTGTTTTCCGGGCCCCAAGCACCTCGCTGGCGGCCTACACGACCGCGTCGTAGCGGTACTTGGGCTGCGGGCGTGCCGGGGCAAAACTCTGGAGGTCGGTGACGGTGAGGCGAATCCCGTCTCCCGCGGCCGCTTGCAGCCGCCTTTCCACGGTCTCCCGCAACCGCTGCGGGTCGATGTGTACGCGGGCGTTCACGAGCAGCTTCGCCTCTCGCGCGTGGCCGCCGATCTTGCCGCGAACCACCGGATGGCCGTCGTTGCCGGTCAGGTTGGCCGTAAGGGCATCCGGACCCGCGGCCAGGTGCATCTTCAGGTGGGCGATTTCCGCCGACAGCGCTTGAAAGTCGGCCTGCAAACCGGCGATCAAGTCCGTGCAGAAGCGCCTCCAGGGGACGTCGCGATCGGCGTCGAGCCGGATGGCGGCGTTGAGCCACCCCAGGGCAGCCTCGCCCGCGGCATACTCGTCGTAGTCGACCTCGGCGATCGTGCAGCCGGAAGGGTGGTCGGCAAGGACGAAATCCAGCCAGCCGTCCACTCCCTGCCCGGCGAGCGCGGACATCGTGAAGACCGGAGCGCGCGTGAACTCCCGCTTGAGCGTGTCCTCGACCTCCAGGACCTCGTCCGCCGACAGGAGGTCGGCCTTGTTCAGGACGATCAAGTCGGCCTCTTCGAGCTGCTTCTGGTAGATGTACATGACGCTCTCGGGGAAACGAAAGGTATCGCCGCCTTTGGGCGCGGCCCGCATCCGCTCCAGCGTCCGCATCTGCTTCACGTCCACCGTCACGGAGAAGGGGGCTGCGCGGAACCGGTCCCGGTGGACGTCCTTGATCGGCTGGAGCACCGTGGCCGACAGATCGGTGCAACTGCCGACCGGCTCGCCGATCAGGACGTCGGGGCTCATTTCCCGCATCAGCTTCTCCATGGCCGAGAGGAGGTCCTCGAACCGGCAGCAGAAACAGCCGCCGCTGACCTCGCAGACCGGCGAGCCGGCTGCTTCGAGGATGGCCGTGTCCACGAGGTTCGCCGCTTGGTCGTTGGTGATCAATCCGACCCGCTTGCCTTGTTGCACCAGCCGCTGCGCGGCCTGGGCCACGAGGGTCGTCTTGCCGGCCCCGAGGAAGCCGCCGATGAGGATTACGGGCACTTTCCGCATGAGTGTCAGAGCTGCCTGGTAGGTGACGTGGTCGGATACCCCTCCCCTAAATCTCCCTGCAAGCGCGTGCGTTGTCAAGGGGCGGGGACATCAAGAAGGCCAAGCTGGCTGACCGGTTCCTGGTCGATTACGTGCGCGTGTACGATCCGGTGGAGAAGAAGAAGTGAGTGAGAAGTGAAAAGTGAGAAGTGAAAAGTGCAAATTGGCGAAGGAGCCGTCGCTTTGCACTTTGCACTTTGCACTTCTCTCTTTTCATTGGCGCACGTTGGTTCGGCTGGGTCGCGTCAGGGGAGAATCGCCATTCACTCAATGCCCCCCGGCTGCAACGCGCGGGCCCGGCCGGCAGAGGTCCGCCGGGGGCGAGCCCTCGTAGTAAGGCATCGCCCAAAGCCGTTCCATTCCCGCCGTCGGCTGGTTGATCACGACGTTGCCCAACTGGAGCTCCAGCGAGAAGGCCGGCGCATTGGCCGTGGCGGGGGTCTGAATCTGGACAACCGTGGGCATGAACAGGCCGCTGGCCGGGTCGCGCCGATAGCGCCCGGTGGTCGAGGTGGCCAGCAACTGGTTGCGGCTGTCGTAGACCCGCTGCTGGAGGATCAGGCCGTAGCGGCCGTCGATCACGGTGACTTTGGTGATGGTCCCGTCGGGCCCCTCGCGCACGGTGCGGACCTCCAGTTGGCCGCCGGGGAGCGGGAAGGGGCCTTGTTGCACCAGGGCCGGGTCGAACTCCCCGATGCCGAAGGCCTCGATCAGCCAATAGGGGTCGATGGGGATGTTGCGCCGGACGGGGCTGGCGGCGAACTGGTCGTGCCGGCAGAAGTAGGTCGCCGGCGGCTGACTGCGCCGCACCCAGAACCAGAACAGCTCGTCGTTGCTGCCCAGGTCGATTTCGGGGCCGGTCGGCCCCGTCCGGCCGCGGAGCCGCAGCCGCATGGGCCGCTCGAAATCGACGGTCGCCTGGAGCGTCGCAAGAAAGCCGGTGCCGCTGAGCGTGGCACTGTGGGCGGAGAAGGAGCGGATCTGCGAGTTGTTGGCGTTGACGACCTGGACGACTTGCTCCAGGGTGGGGGTCGGGGGCAAGAGCGGCGGGAGTTGGGCCAGCGGGTCCTGCCGGGGCCAGAGGCTCGGGCAACTGGCCCCGCTGAGCCCCACCAGTCCGACCGCCACCGCCAGCAGCGTCGCCGCTTTGAATCTGCGTCCGTGCATCGGGCGTCCTTCCCTGTAGGTTATGCTTCAGCATAACCGCCATCAGCTATCAGCCATCAGCTATCAGCCATCAGCTTTCAGCTAGCAGTGGCCGAGTGTCAGCAATTGTCGGTCAGCCACCGCCCTTGAACCCTCTGATAGCTGATTGCTGACGGCTGATAGCTGATCGCTGATAGCTCTTTTCGGTTACGTTGCATGCGCGAACAATAGTCGGGTCAATTCGTCCTGAATCTGCTGAATCCGCGCTTCTTCCGGCTCCGCCACGGGGACCTGGTAGCTCGTTTCCCGGCGGGGGCAGTAGACGACCAGGAGTTGGCGGCCCTGGGCGTCCCGGTCTTCGCGTTCCATGCGGAACACCCGCCGCCGCAACAGCAGCAAGGCCAACACGTAATGGACGTCCTCGCGGCCGGGTTGTTGCTGGAGTTGCTCGAAGAAGTCGAGCATGACCTCGTTGGGGGCCCAGTGGAGGCGCTTCGCGTCGGGGCCGGGGACCTGCGATTTCCACCAGCCGATCGCCCGTTCCGGCGGCCCCTGCCAGGCCGCGGCCGAGTAGTCCCGCCGCACGAGTTCCGCCCCCTCCGCAGTAAGCACCGAGTAGAACTCCTCGCTAGGCGCCAACTCCCGGCCGGTGACGGCACAGTGGCGGGTGAATCGCTGGATCTCGTATTCCGCCATGGCGGAGGGTTCGGGGTTCAGGGTTCAGGGTTCAGGGCTCGGGGATTGCGGGCCGAGTGTCAGCACTCGCGTTCCCCTGAGTGTGAGTGATGGGACAAAGTGACAGCACTCGCGGCCCCCCAAAGCACGACCTCTCCGGCAAGGGGAAGTACGGGTTCCTCTTCTCTGTTCGTACCTCTTCCTCGGGCCGGACCAGAGAAGAGGAACCCGTCCTCCGCTGCTGTTTGTATGACGGAAGGACCATAAAGAAATCGTCAACCAAAGGCCGCGAGTGGCGTCACGCAGGGGGGACGCGAGTGCTGACACTTGGCCGATTACGGATTGGGGATTGGGACGGGATACGGATTACTCATGGCGTGAACCCTGAACCCTGAACCCTCTTGCCAAGAAGCCGCAAAAGGTTACCCGAAATGGCCTTCTGACTCAATACTGCCATTTTGGCAGGTCCGGTCCGGCCCCAAAACGCTTCGCTCCGCCTAAGTCCTTTGGACATGGGAACTAACGGCGAGTGCTCGGCATCCGGTAGCACGCCACCGCATCTCCGAGTACACTAGAGGCCGATGCTAATCCGGCAGAGCGGGGCTCCCGCCAGCCCGTGGATTCCCATAGGGCCGGCGCGATCGTTTCCGGGAAAGCACCAGCAGACGGACCGGGAGACTGCCATGGCGTGCCGCGGGGTTCGGGGGGCGACCACCGTCGAGTCCAACACCCCCGAGGTGATCCTCAGAGGGACCTTAGAGCTTCTGGCCCTGATCATCCGCCAGAACGACATCCGCCCGGAGGACGTGGCCAGCGCGATCTTCACCACGACCCCCGATCTGGACGCGGAGTTTCCCGCGATGGCAGCCCGGCAGCTCGGCTGGCTCAACGTCGCCCTGATGTGCGCCCATGAGTTGAGCGTCCCCGGATCGCTCGGCCGTTGCATCCGCATCCTCATCCACTGGAACACGGAGAAGTCGGCGGACGAGATCGTCCACGTGTACATCAAGGATGCGGCGCGGCTGCGGCCCGACCTCTGCAAGCTCCCTCCGCTGGACTGGGAAGAGTTGGAGCGCTGGATCAGTGCCCACCTGAACCAGGACGCCAAACCGAGCCGGCGGTAGCGGCGACGATTCACCGCAGAGGACGCGGAGGGGAGGGATGACGGGGTGACAAGGTGAGGGGGTGACAAGGTGAAGTTTGTTCGTCCGTCACGCCTCAGCTCTTCAGCCCGGCCTCCCTCCCCTCTGCGTCCTCTGCGGTTCAATCAACGATCCGCGATGGCCGCCGGGGCGGCCCTGCATTGCATGTCGTACAGCGGGGCGGTATTTTACCCTGCGGAAGCCTTCGCCTGAATGTTCCTCGTTGCCTGGAGAACTCTGATGACGCGATCGACCGCCCTGAGATGGTTGCCGTTGGTGTTTCTGGCGTTGAGTCCCGCTTGGGCCGCCGCCGCAGATGCGCCGGCGATTCCCCGCCCCGAGCATCCCTTGCCCCAAATGGTGCGGCCCGAATGGGTGAATCTCAACGGCCTATGGGAGTTCGCCGAGTCGGATGAGACTACCGATGCACGGTTTCTGGCCGCGGCGGCCTATCCGGACAAGATCGTGGTCCCCTTCTGCCGCGAGAGCAAGCTCTCGGGGCTGGGCCGCACGGGGTTCGTCAAGAACGTCTGGTACCGCCGCACGTTCCAGAAGCCGGCCGACTGGAAGTCGCCGCGCGTGCGCCTGCACGTCGGGGCCTGCGATTGGAGGACGCGGGTCTGGATCAACGGGCAGCTCGTCGGCGAGCACGTCGGCGGCAGCGCGCCCTTCTGGTTCGACGTCACCGCGCGGCTCAAGCCCGGCGACAACACGGTGATCGTCCACGCCTTCGACGACACGCGGAGCGGGCTCCAGGCCACCGGCAAGCAGGCCCATTCCCTCAAGAGCGAAGGCTGCGTGTATACCCGGACCACGGGCATCTGGCAGACGGTGTGGCTGGAGGGCGTGGGCTCGGCGTTCATCCGGGACGTTCGCATCGAGCCGGACGTCAAGGGCTCCCGCGTCCTGCTGCAGGCCGAAGTGGAGGGCGACCCCAGCGGCCTGATCCTCAAGGCGGTCGCCACCAACGGCAAAGCACCGGTGGCAGCGGCCGAGGCGCCCGCCGACTGGCGCAACAACCAGCTCGTGTTCAATCTGTCGGAAAAGCGAGTGTGGTCCCTGGAAGACCCGTTCCTCTACGACCTCAAGTTGTCGCTGGTGCGCGGCGACGAGACGTTGGACCGGGTGGATTCGTATTTTGGGCTGCGCGAGGTGACGATCCGCGGGGCGGCGATCCTGATCAACGGCAAACCGGTATTTCAGCGCACGGTGCTCGATCAGGGATTCTACCCCGAGGGCATCTGGACCGCCCCCAGCGACGCTGCCCTGCGGCGCGACATCGAGCTCTCGAAGGCCGTCGGGTTCAACGGGGCCCGGCTGCACCAGAAGGTCTTTGAGCCGCGGTTCCTCCACTGGGCGGATCGGCTCGGGTATCTCGTGTGGGGCGAGTTTCCCAATTGGGGCCTCAACTACAAGAACCAGGCCGTCAACCTCCCCGTGATCAACGAGTGGATCGAGATCGTGCGCCGCGACCGCAACCATCCCGCGGTGATCGGCTGGTGCCCGTTCAACGAGACGCCGCCCGAGGCCGGCCCGCTCCAAGCCGCCGTGGTCAACGTCACCCGCGCGACCGACCCCACGCGCCCGGTCATCGAGTCCAGCGGCTACTTCCATGGCGTCCCTAACCCGGACGCCTTGGATGCCCACGACTACGACCAGAATCCCGCCTCGTTCCGCCAGCGGTGGACCGAGTCGTACGGGCCGGGCAGCTCGCTGCCCGAGCGCTACCGGGCGGGTCAGTCCTGGCGCATGGCGCCGTTTTTTGTCAGCGAGTACGGCGGGATCGGGTGGAGCATCTCCGGCGGGTGGGGCTACGGCAATGCTCCCAAGAGTCTGGATGCCTTCTACGCCCGCTACCAGGGCCTGACCGACGCCCTGTTGGACAACCGCTACCTGTTCGGCTACTGCTACACGCAGTTGACCGACATCGAGCAGGAGCAGAACGGGATGTACTTCTACGACCGCCGGCCCAAGTTCGACGTGGAGCGGATCCGCAAGATCCAGTCGCGCCAGGCGGCCTACGAGAAGGACCCGCCGCTGGAGGTCACCCACGCCAAGGACAACTGGCGAGTGCTGGTCGGCGCCGCACCGGACGGCGCGTTGGCCCATTCGTGGCGATACACGCTGCAAGCCCCGCCTCAGAACTGGATCTCGCCCGGCTTCGACGCCGGCCAGTGGAAGCTCGGCCTTGCCGGGTTCGGGCAGAAAGACGGCTGGGAGCGGTTCATCAAGACGCCGTGGAACACCAAGGACATCTGGCTCCGACAGGAGTTCACCGTGGGGGCAGGTTGGCAACCTGCCCCACAGGACGGCGGGCCCTCCTTCCGCCGCGCGATGCTGGTGACCCACTACGACAACGGCACAGAGGTCTACGTCAACGGCAAGCTCGTCTGGAAGGGCGAGCGCTGGAACGACCAGTACGCAGGTTTCGACGTGACCAAGGCCCTCAAGGCGGCCTTGAAGGAGGGCAAGAACACCATCGCCGTCCACTGCCACCAGGACGAAGGCGGACAATTCATCGACGTGGCACTGCTGGCCGACTGAAGGGAAGTAGCACACGCATCCTGCTTATGCGCGAAACGCGCTGTGGCGGAAGAGGCTATCAGCTATCAGCCGTCAGTTATCAGCGACCAAGTGTCAGCACTCGCGTGCCCCAGTACGACGATTGACATGACCGAGTGACAGCATCCGCAGGCCCTGGAACGCGACGAATCCCGTGAATGGAACTACCGGTGCCTCTTCTCTGTTCGTGCCTGAATCGCAGGGGGAACCAGAGAAGAGGCACCGGTACTCCCCTGCTACTTTCATAGCCGAGACTCCGCAGAGAGTTCATCAAAGGGGCCCGCGAGTGCTGGCACTTGGTTTATCAGCCGTCAGCGATCAGCCCTCGGAAAGCCCAGACCTGATATCTGAAATCCGGAATCTGATAGCTGAAGGCTGATAGCCGAAGCACCACGTGTCGTGACCAAAGCCCCTGGATGGAGCGCAACCGTGATGGACCGCCGCGAAATCGTCCGCCGGGCCATCGAGTTCGGCTCGCCGCCGCGATTGCCGTTCTGGCAGAACGTCCTGCCCGACGTGCCCAGCGACGTCTGCGATTGCTGGGAGATGGACCGGGCCAGGCGGGGGTGGTTCTTCGACCACGCCGCCGAGGACGATTGGGGGTGCGGCTGGGCCGCCAGCCCGGCGCAAGAGAACATGGGGCAAGTCGTCTGCCATCCGCTTCAGGACTGGTCCGAGCTCGATTCCTATGGGCCGCCCAACCCGCGCGACCCGTTCTACTTCGAGCGGATCGAGCAGGCGATTTCGCAGGCCGGCGACCGCTACGTGGTGGTCGCCTGCCACTTCAACCTCATCGAGCGTCTGCACATGCTCCACGGGTTCCCGCAGACGCTCGCCGATTTCTACCTGGAGCCGGCCAGGATCGAGCGGCTGCTCGACATGATTCTGGAGTTCAAGCTCGGCCTGTTCGACGAGCTGGCCAGGCGCTACGGCGACCGCGTCCACGGGCTATTCTTGACCGACGACTGGGGGACGCAGCAAGGCACTTTCGTGAGCGGCCGGATGTTCGAGGACTTCTTCCTCAAGCGGTATCGCACGATGGTGGACGCGGTCCACGCTCACGGCTGGCACTTCATCCTGCACAGTTGCGGGAAGGTCAGCGCCTTCGTCCCCTACTTCGTCGAGCTTGGGATCGACGTGCTCAACTTGCAGCAGCCGCGCCTCTACGGCATCGAGGAGTTGGGCCGGCAGTTCGCCGGCAAGGTCTGCTTTCTGACCACGGCCGACATCCAGGCGACGATGCCCTCGGGCGACCTCGACAGAATCCGCGCCGAGGTCCGCGAGCTGGTCGAGCACTGGGCCACTCCCCGCGGCGGCTTCATTGTGTTCAACTACGGCTTCGACGAGGCCATCGGCACGACGCCCGAGGCGACCGCGGCCATGTTCCGCGAGTTCCAGCGGCTGATGCACCGGTGGAGCGGTGACGGGGGAATGGATGAAGGATGAGGGATGAAGGAGGAACGGCGGATGAGGTGACGGGACGATGGCAGGGTGGTTGGGGCAGGGCTTGTAGGGTGGGACAAGCGCAGCGCAGTCCCACCAGAAGCTGGCGGAATGTCCGGCGGCGGCACTGCGCTGCGATTATCCACCCTACCGGCTTTGGCGATGCCGCGAGGACCCGCTATAATGGATTGGGCACCTGATCGGAGGACGATTCCCATGAAGTATCGCGTTCTTATCGAGCCTGACGAAGACGGCGTCTACGTCGCCGAAGTGCCCTCGCTGCCCGGCTGCATTTCTCAGGGACGTACCCGGGCCGAAGCCCTGGAGAACATCAAAGAGGCGATCGCAGCTTACCTGGAGAGCCTCAAGGCCCACAATGAGCCGGTGCCGCCGCCGATTTCGGAGGAAGTTGTCGAGGTGAGCACAGATTCACCGGGAATCGTTGCATCATGACGCCAATCAGCCCAACTGATCCTGAATACGAAGCACAACAAGGTCGAATCGCCGTCTGGCTTGACCCCGAGGATATCGAGTGGTTGTCGATGCACTGCTGCTGCGCAGCCGATGCGCCTCCCGAAGTGACGGCGCGCTGTGCCAGGATTCGCTTTCGAGCGGGCGCGGCACTGCATAAATCCGGCTCATCCGACGCAAGCGAAATATGATGCCTCTTCTCTGTTTCGGCTCGAACAGAGAAGAGGCATCATACTCCCGGTGCGACTCACTTCTGCCTGGTCAGACAGTTGGCGTGCTCCAGGTGCGCTTCCGCCGGATGAACGATGAATCCCGGACTCCGGGTGATGTCAGATGAAGCCGGCCGGTTCAATGTGCCTCGAAGGGGACAGACGATGAACGAACATTTCGATCGCAGAGATTTCGTGAAGATGGGCGCCGCCGCGGGGATGTCGTTGGCCATCGGCGGGCAAACGCTCGCGGCCGATGACGCCGGGGCGAAGAAGCGGACCATGGATAAAGTCCGTATCGGGTTTGTGGGGATCGGCTCGCGAGGGACCTTCCTGCTCGGCACCCTTTTGGGCTTGGAGGGGATCGAGATCAAGGCAATCTGCGACATCATTCCCGAGCGGGTCGCGAAGGGGCAGAGCATGGTCGCCGCGGCCGGACAGCCCAAGCCGAGCGGCTACTCGCGCGGCGAGACCGACTTCAAGCGTCTCTGTGAAACCGAGGAGCTGGACCTGGTGATCAATGCGGTCCGGCCCTGGAAATGGCACGTGCCGATCGGTATCATCGGTCTGTAACAACTCGTGATCTGGAGGTTACCCATGTCGAACTCCGATGAAATGTCCGATTCCCTTTTCGCGTGCGATTGCTGCCCCAAGCCGCCGCCGAGCCAGTCTCAGCACGCTGGCTGCAATCGAAGGGACTTCCTTGTAGGCACCGGCGGCCTGGCCGCGGCCGGTATCACTTTCACCGCGATGCAATCGACCGGGGCAGACTCGCCGAAGCCGCCGCGCCAGCAGCCCATCCGCTTGCCGCTCCGCGTTCAGCCGGTCTTCAACTGCGACATCTACCCGCGCAAAGAAGCCACCAGTTGGCGCGTCACCGGGGCGATCCAGAACGAAGAGGAGCTGCGCGAAGAGGAAGTCCACATCCGCCGCGACCTGGGCCAGATGGCCTCTGCGGCCGACTTTCCGCTGGAAATCCTCCCGTTGGTCACGGTCCGGCAAGTAGACCAGGCCGCCGCGGTGGCCAAGGGCAGCCACGACGTGACGATCATGTACGCCGCGCGGCGCAACCGGCCGCTCCTGGAGGCCCTGGCAGCCCCCGACAAATGGAACCTCATGTTCGTCCGCCACCGCTCCGGCCCGCTTTACTATATGTACATCGGGGCCCACACCCACTTCCTCCGCAAGACCCGCGACGAGTTTGGCCAGCCCGGCATGGACGTCCACGACATCGTGGTCGACGACCATGCCGAGCTGCTCTGGCGCTTGCGGGCACTCGCCGGCCTCAAGAATACGATGGGGAAGCGGATTGTCGCCGTGGGCGGGCCCGAAGGTTGGGGCGTCGGCGGCCAAGGGGCGCCGGACCGGGCCCGGCAGACCTGGAAGATGGACATCCGCACCGTCTCTTATGCGGAACTCGGGAAACGCATCGAGAAGGCCCGGCAGGACGAGGCCCTGGTCAAGCGCTGCCGCGCCGAAGCCGGGAAGTACCTGAAGCAGGAGGGGGTGACGCTGGAGACCTCGCGGGAGTCCGTGGACCGGGCGTTCCTCTTGACCGAGGTCTTCCGCGACCTCTTGGACGAGGCTCAGGCTGACTCGATCACCATCCAGGCCTGCATGAGCACCATCATGCCGATCTCGCAAACCACGGCCTGCCTGCCGCTCTCGCTGCTCAGCGACGAGGGCTACCTGGCCTTCTGCGAGTCCGACTTCGTCGTGATTCCGGCGGGAATCCTGCTCCACTGCATCGCCGGCACGCCGGTCTTCTTCTGCAATCCGTCGACGCCGCACAAGGGCGTCTTGACCGTCTCCCATTGCACCGCGCCGCGGAAGATGGACGGCCGCCGCCCCGAGCCCGCGCGAATCCTCACCCACTACGAGTCCGACTTTGGGGCCGCGCCCAAGGTCGAGATGAAAAAGCACCAGGCGATCACGGTCGTCAACCCCGATTTTGCCGGGCGCCGCTGGCTCGGGTTCGGCGGCGAGATCCTCGACACGCCCTTCTTCCCCATCTGCCGCACGCAGCTCGACCTGCGGATCCGCGGCGACTGGGAGCGCCTGGCCGAGGAAATCCGCGGCTTCCACTGGATGGTCTGTTACGGCAACTACCTGCGCGAGCTGGGCTACGCCGTGAAGAAGGCCGGGCTCGACTGGCTGGCGATCGCGTGAGAGTAGGGCAGGTTGCCAACCTGCCCCACGGCAGCGCTCAGCCCGGCTCATGTGCTGCGGTCTCCCACGCGTTGTGGTGCGGTCTCCCGACCGCAGCACCGTTGACCGGAGCGATGATCGATGACTTCGTCGGCGGGGTCAGGAGACCCGCGCCGAACAGAGTCACCTTGTCACCCCGTCACCTCGTCACCCCCTCATCCCTTCACGGCCACGGGTCGCCGACCCAAGTGCCTGAGAACGTCAGGGCGTAGTCGACGGGCCTGATGATCGTCCGCGTGTTCGTGCCCGTGCTGCCGAAAACGTCCACCTTCTGGAAACTCCGCACATCGACCAGGTACGCCGCCAGCGCGGCATCGTACAGGCGCGCGGTATTGCCGCTCCCGTAGAACTTGTCGTCGCCGCTGGAGTCGTACAACGAGGCCTCGTCGCCGCCCGTGGTGGCATAGGCGTAAACATATCGGAACTTCAGGGCTTGGTTGAGATAGTCACTGCCGGTCATCACCGCATCTTTCGAGTCGGCCCGGAAGGTGAAGACGTCCTTGAAGGCGGAGTCGAAGAACCTCGCTATGTCCGCGCCGCCACTGGAGGTGGCGACCACTTGGTCGAAGTAGTTGGCCCGGTTGTAGAACGCCTGACCCGGAGTGGTGTTGGACAAGTAGGCGTAGGCCGGGTAGCCGTAGAAGTTGTCGTTGCCCGAAGCGTCGTACAGCCAAGCCTTGTCCGTCCCTCCCCCGCTGGCAAAGGCATGGGCGTACCGGAAGCCGGTGGCCTTGTTGGAGTAGGCGGTTGGATTGCCCGCGTCGTTGGCGAGCACGGCATACGTCGGGTAGGCCGTGAAGTTGTCGTTGCCGGCGGAATCGTAAAGCCGGGCGGTATCATCGCCGCCGTGGGTGGACAAGGCATCGACCGCATCAAACCCGGTGGCCCGATTGGCGTAGGCCGGATTGTTGGCCGAGGCGGCAGCGTACATCACCCC